>PVBE010056226.1_pt1 | contig 35922 bp, 27 predicted proteins | sample 1631181 | NCBI WGS metagenome assembly PVBE01 (sample SAMN08397723, study PRJNA350692) | Marine metagenome, whole genome shotgun sequencing project. | isolation source: water | place: Pacific Ocean | collected 2012-04
TTACAGGGATCTCAAATGGGACAATATGCGACTAAGAAGTAGGAACTGCATCTGATGGCGCACCAGCCCCCCAAGGTGCGCCGATCAGACATCAGATAGAAGGTAATACTATTATTAGCATTCGGATAGGTTCAGAAATCTCCAGTTGACCTGCTAGTATCTGGATATAGTGTTCATCCACGTTCGGACAACCTCGGCGTTTCAGGCCCCTACTCAGGCCCCTAACCTCGATGTCGGCCTCTGGTGCAATCCAGTTTCCGCCAGACCAGAACCCTTCGGCGTCCACCCCGGCGACCCTAAGACGGCCCTGCGACATCCGAAAAAACCACCCGACAATTTCTCCCCACTACCGTCATCTACCGATGTACACCGAACGGGGAGGTCTTCGCTGGTCACTGCCGCTAGGAAAGTCGCCGGCGCAGGTCACACCATTCGCAGTCCGGTTTGGTTCGAGCTTTCCCGGGTGATTCGACCAGAGGTGCGATCCGGCCCAGGAAGTTCTCGAACCATCCGTCAGCGATGTCCACGGGAATCCAGGTGGTTGAAACGAGGTAGGCCCGGCCTTCGGATGTGTCGACCATGCTTTCTGGAGCGAAGATCAGCAGTCCGGCCACTGACACCGTTTCGGCATCCCCGGACGCCGGGTGGCTCAACGACCACTGGTAGGCCGCCAACTGGGGCCGGTAGGCGTCTCCCAACGCTGGAGTAGCTGTGCTGGATTTGAAGTCGACGACACCAACTGTGCCGTCGTCGAATCGGAGCAGGGCGTCCATGCTGCCCCGGATGGTGAAGTCAACGTTGCCGATGGTCACCGGAGCGGACTGGACTCGTCCCCCGTTGTGCAGGGTGCCGGTGGGCAGTGACGGGTCAATGTCGTTAGTAGGGCGGCCGGAGTAGTACTTGCGCTGCTGGCTGTCCAACTTGGCGAAGATCCCTGGGAAGGGCCCCTGGGGCCACACTTCGCCAGCCAGCCCCTCGGCGAAACAACGGTCACAACGCCGGTCCTCGTAGTTCAGGCTGCTTGGTGAGAGCCGAATATCTGTGTTGGCCATCGGATGCGACTCCCTAATCCAGGCTCGGGGTGACCAGTTCGACGGTGCAGTCAAAGATAGTCGTCGGTTCTTCATCGTCGGATCGGATGGCCGTCACCTCTAGCGAAATCGCCTCGAGGAGATAGTCGACCAAGTCCCGGGTGTCTTCCTTCGTTTCGGCGTAATCCTCGGCCGGATCGACAAAGTCGATGAGGAGATTGAGCAGGTGATCACGGATAGGCAGGGTTGCTTGGTTCATCGACGGGGTCCTTTGTCGGTTCTGTCAGGTTCTCTGATTCCCGGCTACCCCGGTCACAGGTAGAGGCCTACCGGGTCGTACGGCTCTTCGGAAGAATCTCGATCCTCGCTGTCGAGGCGGTCAGAACAGCTATCGACGATCTTCCCGTGCACGGCTGGTAGTGCAGCCAACGACGAGAGCGCGGGCAAGAACTCCCCAGCGTCGGAGCGAGTAGCCGCCTCCGAAACGAGGCGGCGGATCTCCTCGAACAGCGCCGTCAAATCTTCTTCGGAACGATTGGGTCGGAAGACCATGTCGGGGGCTTCAGCCACCAGCATTGCCCGACTCCAACTCGCTGGCGAGAGCACCGATCGCCTCATTGCTCTCATCCACAAGTACCCCGACCTCGGTGGCGGCCTGGTCGATGAACTTCTTGGCCTGGGTGTGGTTGCGCTTCACTGTTGTTTGGCGCTCCAAGGCCCGGCGAACGTCGTCGATCAGTGTTGTGATGCGGTCCACATCCACCTCGTCATTCGACGTCGTAGCAAGTTGCCGGCGAACGACCCACCGGGCCCACATGTACGCCAACTGGATCGCCCCATCGTCTCCACTGGCAGAATCAAATACCACGATCGCCTTGTTGTCGGAGTAGTGGAACGGCACCGGTGTGGGGGCCTGGTCCTGGCTGCTAAATACGGCAATAGCTGCGAGAGCGTCCCGGTTGACGAGCGATCCCTCCAGTTCCTCGAGGGTCTTGCGCATGCCGAGGTGCCGAGCCTTCGCCTCGATCACGAACCGCCCGGCGAGTCCATGGGTGTCCTCCTGGTTGACCGTGACGACCTCGTCGCCCTTCTTGGTTCCGGCAGAGCCAGCTGAGGTCCCGACCATCTCGGCCAGGTCACCGTGACCGGCAGCTGCGCGCGCCACCCAGTCATGGACCACGTCTTCGTACTCGAAACCCTTTGCTGTGGTGATCTCCATGACGGCCTCTTCAGCGGCCTTGACAGCGACCTTTTCCGACAGGCCCTGAACTTCTAGCCGGACATCGCGGAGGCCGTCCTTCATGTCCCGGATAATCTCGAGCTTCATCTTTCGTAGCGGACTGTCGGCGCTGTCCACGGAGACCAGTTCCCGAACCGCTTTGACGTGCTTGTCGTGAGCTTCGGCGATGAGGGTCTCGAACACGGCCAATACGCTTTTCTTGGAGTCCGGATCGAATGTGGCATCTAGCAGCTCCTCGAGCTTCCGGCGATGGGCCTCGAGAGTTACAGGCAGCACGCCGCCATTCTCGCCGAGCATCGATTCGGTGGTTTGAGCGATCTGGCCAACAGCATCGCCGACTTTCTGGTCGAACCGATCCGCCATGGCACCGAACGACTTCTCTACCAGAGCCGTATCGAGGCTTCCAGTAGTGGCCTGGACGGCCTGGGCGCCGATTCGCAGGATCTGGTGTGCCGCATCGTGCAAGTTGTCGGCGTCGGTGAGAACCGCAACCACCACCGGGTCACGCTCCTCGAAATCACAGAAGAAGACGGCGTCTTCTTTGACAATGACACCGCCGGGGTCCAGAGAAACCGTTTCGTTCACGCTGCCTCCCTCTCTTCAACGCGGCGGGTATGTCCCTCCAGCGCGAGCCCAAGACTAAAGGATAAGGATCCTAGATACAACATTGAATATAGGATCTACAAAAGATATCTGAATCCGTGGATCTAGTCACCCAGGCGACTATAATGAGCATGCGTCGCAGGATCTGATTTCTACAATCCGGCGTCGCCAGAGCCGACAGGCAGCACCCCTCACCCGTTCGAACCTGAGTACACAGATGGTGGGGGGAGAAGGAGACCAGATTGTGGTCGACGTAAATGTCATCCTGACGAAGCTAGTGAGCGGTGTCCCTTTGGCGGTCGGGGTCATGGATGCAGGGGACGTGACCGCCCTGCACATAGTTCCCAGACGGGACTCACGTGCCAAAGAGGGCTACCAGCGCGAGATCTCGAAGGCTCGTGTCAGCAAGCTGGTATCGGATCTTGAGACAGGCGAAGTGGATCTCCCGACGTCAGTACTACTAAACCTCCGTGATTACGAGCCGGATCGACACCTTCCCGATGGCAAGGTTCTCCGGCTCTCCGACGAAGACCGGTTGTACGTGGTCGATGGACAGCACCGTCTCGGGTCACTCGAGAAGCTCATCGAAAAAGATGAAAAACGATGGTCCAAGTTCCCACTTCCCATCACCTGCATGCTCGGTGTTTCAGAGGCCGAGGAGATGAAGCAGTTCTATGTCGTCAACTCGACAGCAAAGAGTGTCCGCACTGATCTGGCACTAGAGCTACTGCGAGAGCGCGCCGAGGTCGAACCGGGCCTTTGGGGCAAACTCGAGGAGCAAGGACAAACGTGGAAGGTCGTAGCCCAGCGGTTAACCGACACGCTGGGAGAGGATTCTCCCATCTGGCAGAGCCGAATCCGACGTCCTAGCGACCCGATGGGCACTACCACGGTCCGGTCGAGTGGCATGGTGACCTCCCTCAAACCAGCTCTGTCCAGCTCGTATTTCTCCCAACTGTCTCCTGAGCAGCAGTTTGAGGTTCTCGATGCGTTCTGGAGTGGTGTGAAGCTGGTGATGCCGACGGCATTTGATGACCCACAGAGGTACGTGATCCAAAAGGCCCTAGGAGTGGTGGTGATGCACCTCGTTCTACTAACAGTCATCGAGGTGATGCGCAGTAGAGGAAGGTCTCTAAAGGAGCCGGAAGATTACGCAGACACCCTGAGGGAGGCACTCTTGACCCTTGAGGGATCGACCGCTAATGATGAGATGGCTCGGGGAGCCGGCTTTTGGCTCTCAGGACCCAACGGAGCGGCCGGCACCTTTTCGAGTAGTGCTGGAAAGAGGGTGCTCACTTCCAAGATCAAACACGGTCTTCCGGAGATGGTGCTGGAATAACTTGACTGACGCCACCGAGCTATTCATTGTCGATAACAGTGAGCCTGAACACTCAGGTCTCTACTACCTGCGCGAGTGGTGCGACCTGGCCACAAGTTTCGACATCGCGACAGGGTTCTTTGAGATCGGTGGGCTGCTGGAGTTGGATGGGCACTGGCAAAAGCTCGACAAGATCCGGATCCTGATGGGTGATGAGGTCAGCCGCCGCACCAAGAAAGCACGACGAGCTGTTCGTCCTCCTGGTGGAACGCAGGCAGAAACCGTTTATGGGCGCATGGGCGCTTCCCGGTGGGCTGGTTCGACCTAACGAAGACCCCGAGGCCGCAGCGATCCGTGAGTTGGCCGAAGAAACGGGGATCTATGAAGAACCCGGACACCTGGAGCAACTCGGCACATACGCTGCGCCGGACCGGGAGCCAGGAGGGCGTGTGGTGAGCATCGCCTACTGGGCGATCGAAGCGAATCTCCCTCCCCCACTCGGCGCCGATGACGCTGGGTTTCCGGCCTTGGTACCCATGTCGAAGATCGAACACGGGGGCATCGCTTTAGCGTTCGACCATGAACGGATAGTTCGAGATGCTGTCGAACGGACACGCTCGAAGCTGGAGTACACAACCCTGGCCGCCAAGTTCTGCCCTCCAGAATTCACCATTAGCCAACTCCGGCGGGTCTACGAGTCCGTTTGGAGCGTTGAACTCGATCAAGGCAACTTTCACCGCCAGGTCATCGGCAAGCCCGGCTTCCTCCAACCACTAGAGCACACCAGCAAGCCGGGGGCCGGGGGGGGGGGCCGACCGGCCTCCCTCTGGTCGGCCGGTGACACCGAGGTACTTGAATCGCCGATCTATCGAAAGCCTCCCGCTCAAGCCCCCCAACCGACTCGCACCTGGGACAAGGACAAAAAAGCAGAACGTCACCGGCAGGAAAGAGTCGGTCAGTACCTTCGCGACCGCTCCATAGTGAGCGGGTATGCCGACGGTGTTTCGATCCAGTCTCTCGCCGACAAGTATGAAATGACCCAACAGCGGGTACATGAAATCTTGGCGGCGGCGAATGATCTAACCGGGATCGACCTACAGGCCAGCGTCTCGGAAGCAGCCCCCAAAGCGGACCTTCGCACTTGGGATACCTCAGTGATTTGGGGTTGCTCCGACTTTCCCTCCTGTCGAGGCAGCCGCCCGGTCGGAAACAGCCGCTCGGCCGACACGCCGGACTGTCCCAAATGTGCTGGGCCCATGGTTAAGAGGAAAGTTCGCGGTAAAGCGGCGCTCCGGCCTGAACCGATGTCGGCCTCCGCCGACGCCGAACTCGTGGGCGTGTTTCATCACGGTGCCGACACAACGGGGAAAATCCATTGCGGGCACTGTGGCGGAGTCCACTCGTCGCCCGCAGAAGTCCGGAAATGTTCGAAACAGCCCAGACAGGAACGCCCACCGGTAACAGAATCGGAAGAACCCCTCGACGGTTACTCCGGGCAACGGACCGCAGAGATCGTCGGTATCACCTATCGGCAACTGGACTACTGGGCCCGCACTGACCTGGTCCGCCCGTCGATGGCCGACGCTCGGGGATCCGGGCTGAGACGCCGGTACTCCTACCGTGACCTCCTCCAACTCCGGGTCATCAAGGCACTGCTCGACGCCGGAATCAGACTCCAGCTGATCCGTGACATCTTCGGGTATCTAGAGGACCACCTGGACGAGGACCTCACCCAGGTGAATCTGGTCATCCAGGGCACCTCGGTGATAGTGCGGCGGGGCAACGAGGAGATCGTCGACCTTCTCCGCGACGGGCAGGGGGTGCTCAACATCTTGCCCCTGGCCGGGGTCAAGGCGGACCTAGACGCCAAGATTGTTGAGCTCTACCCGAAGGCAGGCCGAGTCGAACCCGGCCGGAAGTCCAGGGCAAGCGCTTCCTAACCGGGGGGCTGCACTAGCCGGTCGAAGACCTGGTGCAGCCGCTCTTCGGTCTGCTGGGTTAGCCGGATCGGGCCGTGCCAATCCAGCACGGCCCGGAACAGTTCCTCGCTAAGGTTCGTCGCCCGGGGCTTGGATGTAGGGCGTCGCTGCTACCCGCCCGGCTCAACTAAGTAGTCGAACACACGCTGTAGCCAGGCGTTCTCCTCCGGAGTGGCCTCGTCGAGCCCGTACCATCGGAGGGCCGGCCCGGTCGGGTCCTCGTTCCCGCCGACCACCATCAGATGGTCGAGGACCTCAGCGAGTTCCCGAGGAGGAACGTCCAGCAGGCTGCGGGGCCCAAGTTCCCGGACAACCACTGCCGGCTGGTCGGGAAGACGAAATGTTTTGCTGATCTGCCCTGGATCTTCGAGTGGATTGTCATCTACCAACGCACCCTCGTTCACCGCCGCTGCTGTCCCCTGGGCAGCACTGGTCCCACTGCGCTCTCCGGAGGCCTCTAGGTAAAGGTCGTATAGCCGCTTCCCGATGATCGGGCCTTCGCTCTCAGTGATCTCGACAAGCCTGGTGACTCGTTGGGCGATCGTCGCATCTTCGTCGTCGGTTGCGGGAAATGATCCGGTCGGCTGCCACACCGGGTATGGCCGGCGGCTCAGCTCTGACCCGGCCGGGGCCGCGGCTCCACCAGGTTCGACTAGAAGCTCAAGGAGTGGGCAGTCCCGCCTCTCCTCAGGACAGAGCGGGTCCCTTGGATCACCGAAGTGGGCCGCCCGGCGCTCGAGGTGGCACTGGCCACACACGTGGGCGGTCTGGTAGCGGATCCGGTAGCGGCGACGCCGCCCACCGGGCTGCGCCCCCGGGAATGTGCTCCCGGGGGCCTTGACTCTGCCTCTTGCGCTTTCTCGAAGTTCCTCGAGGTGGTGTTGCAGGCTCTCTCGTTCCCCGAGCAACTCGAGTTTCGTTGCTGCATCATCTTCTTCTGTTAGTTGAACCCTGATTTCGTCGAGACGGTCCTGAATCTCGTCAACCGAAAGCTCGCCGACTCCTTCTTCCCGTCCCCTCGCCGGCTCGATCGGAATAGACACCGTTGGGTCGGGCTCGGGCGGCAGCGGGTCCGAGGCACCTGAGGCTTGATCGTCTCTGGAATATGCGTCCTCAGGGGCCGGCTCGGCCTGGTCCGCAGATTGGCGGAGCTCAAAGCGCCAGATCCGGTACCCGTCCTGACCCGTTTCAGACCAGCACCTGGCCACCAAGAAGAGGCCGTCATACCGGTAACCGGTTGGTGGTGACCGGTCCCGGTCTCCGCGTGATCCACGCACCACCCGGACCGGGAGCTTCCGATCATGAGAGATCGCGAGCGCTTTGTTCCCTCGGGTTAGTTCCTGGTCGGCAACTTGGCGCCCAGTATTAGGATCGTTCCCTCCCTGCCCGGTGTAGGTGATCAGATCGCCTCGGTCCTTGTCGTCGACATATCCGCCGGACACAACGATCGAGTCGGCCCCATCGTGTTGTGAGCCGGAGATACCGGCCTGGGTCGGGCGGTGAACCCCGGACCTGCTGAGTGCCTGCCGGTCCGGGAATATTGTCCCGACCTCTACGCCCGGAATGTGGCCGAAGATCCGTGAGGTTGGGCTCGGCTGGACCTTGTCCTGTGCCTGCCCAGAACCGGCGGGTGTGACCGGGGTCGGTTCCGGCTGGGGTCCTGTTTCGTCGCCATCCTCAGCGGTGTCAATCTCGAGGTCCCCTACCGGCGGGGTTTCATCATCGGTCCCAGGGGCTTCGTCCGCAGGCCTGGGCAGTCCCGAGGGATCTGGTTCGGCCTCGCTGACGGGCTGCGGTGGGGCCGGTTCGATGCCCTGTGCGTGAAGAAGGTCCCACAGGGGCTCCAAGGCCGCGGACCGGTCATAGTTGAACTCCGATTCACGCACCCGAAAGAACCGCCAACCGACCCGTTCGAGATCGCGTTGGCGTTCCGCATCCCGTTGATAATCCTCTGGGCCGTGCCAGAAGTCACCGTCACATTCGACGGCCAGCCGAGACTTTGCGCCCTCAACAGCGAGGTCGATCTTTCGCCCGTGAACCTTGAACTGGGGAACCACCCGGTAGCCCCGACGGACGATTTCGTTGTACACCCTCTGTTCGAACACAGAATCGAACGGCCTAACCCGTTCGTCTTCGGGCACAAGCGACGACTGTCCGGTGAGGGGATCGGTTGTCTGATTCTCGTAAAAGCTCAGGAGCCGTAGCCGCAGATCCGCCGGGTTCGGAAGTTCACTGACCTGGAGGGAATGGAAGAGCCACATCTGGTCCTTGGCCCGCGAACAGGCCACGTTGAAGCGGCGTTCGGCGCGGGCACCGGTCAACGCCTGATACCGGACCGAGCCCGACTGGTCAGAGGTGAGACCCGTCATGGCATTGACCATGGACAGGAAGATCACGTCACGCTCGGACCCTTGGAAGTCTGCGGCGGTTCCACAACGAATCTGTCGTGCCCGCATTGCGCTTTCCCCGAGACGCTCCAGCAGCATGGTTTGGATTGCGTCGGCTTGGTCCCGGTCGGTGAGCGAGATCACACCGAAGGTAAGGAGCTCAGGCTCTCCGTCCGGTCCGGTGCGGGTATAAGCCGGGTCGTCCACACACTCGCAGAGCTGCTCCACAAGGCGTTGGGCTTCAGGAGGGTTCCTCTGTCCGTTTCGATACCCGTCCGGAACGAACGTGTGTTTCAAGGGCGGGAGCCGGTCGGTCCCGTACTGCCTCACTGGAACGAGAGTGATACCAACAGGTTCATAGAAGTGCTGGTTGGAGAACGCGATGATCTCGGGAACGCACCGGAAGTGTTCTTTTAGGGTAACGGTGGTGGTTCGAAGCTTCGCCTGGTCGAAAAAGCTCGTCCCAGGGTTCCGATATAAACGCTTCAGCCACGCAGAAACGTTTCCCAGGTAGTTGCGCACTAGAGCGTGCACCTCGGAGATGTCAAGACCGGGTGCTTCTGGGGCCACCTGTTTGTCGTCACCGATCACAAGGACTCGCGGGGCGAGATAGTGAAGGAAGCTGGCATCGGTGCCTGCTTGGGACGCCTCGTCGACGATGACGATGTCGAATATTCCGGCCTCGGGCCTCATGTCGGAGAACACCCGGTGGAGCGGCATGATCCAGGCTGCGACACCGCTGCGGCATTCCTTAAGGCAATCCTGTACATCACGGCGCCGTCCGGCCGCATATTTTCCTGTTCCGGCCCCCAGTTGGCTAACAGCAAGCACGTAGGCACCTAGTGCTGTTAAGTCTCGCTGTGATAGGCGGCTGAGTGCTCGGTCCCACGCCAGGTTGGCAATCAGTCCACCACGTGCTTCTTTGATCTGTTCCCTGACCTGGTCGAGGCCACGGTGAAGCGTTGCTGGGTTGTACGGCGGTCGGATCCCGACACGGGCTAGGCACCATCCATGCGCTTCGCTGAGCTGGCCTAACAGCCTGTCCCAGTCTCGGTCTACGTCTCCCTCGATAGCGGTACATAGCCCGGACGTGGCTGCCTCGAGCGCCGCACGAAGTTCAGCCCTCCGGGCGCTCTTGTGGTGAGCCTCGGCAAGCTCAACCAAGGCCTGGTGAGCGACCCGGTACTTTGTGGCGTCCATGCCCTGGGCTGCGCTTAGTAGTTCGTCCACCACGCCTGGCGAATCGGCGGTCTTAGATTCTCGAGCCAGGTCATCGGCCAGCTTCTCCAGCGGCCGTTCTGCTTTCTGGAGCTCTTCGAACCTCGCCAGGGCCTCGACGACAGCTGGGTAACGGCGCACATCGGTCGGGTCATCGAAATCCGGTTGGCGTACGCCCAAGTTTTCGAGGGTGTCGTGGAGCCTGGCCCTCTGTCGCCGTTCGTCAAGTAGCGCCCCCAGGAAGCCGAGATGGTCACGGTGCCGATCCAGCTGTTCGGTCAGTGGGTCCTCATTTCGGCGTTCGACTCCCTCCGGCCATCGTTCTGTGATTGCGTCAAGGAACCTGACTGCCTCCAACCAGTCGAGGAAAGTCTGGATGCGCTCGGGGCTCGTCGGAGCAGCATCCTCAACACGGACGGTGTCAAGAAACTCCCGGGCCTGCCGAACTGCCACCGGACGACGAAACAGCTTCCTGAACTTTCCGCCGCCCTTGAGATGCTTCAGCAGTTGTTCAGCTGGTTCTCCGAAGCGGCGTGGCTGATCGTCGTTGGGTTCGACATCAAGGAGGCCTACTTCCCGTACGTGGATTGCGGCGTCGGCGATAAGCAGTCTGATGTCACTTTCCCGATTTTCCCACTGCGCAGTTCGCCCGGCGACTATGTCGGCGTGGGCATCGGCAATCCACCCGGAGGCGGATTCCTTCCTCCGCTGCAGGTGGTCAGCGATCAACCCGGCCTGGCTCTCCACCTCCCGCCGGTGAAACTGAGTGTGCGGCTGAAGGGCCGCATACAGCGGGTCGGATTGGAGGGCCGCTACTTCACTGGCGGCCGCCGAGGCATCGGCGACTCGTCGGACCTGTTCGTCGAACAGGTCCGGATCCTGCAGTTGGTCTTCCCAACCATCGGGTAGGCGCTTCGTGAGCTGGTCGGCGAGCTCTTCGAGCCGAGGGTCACGGACGTAGCTGATGTACTCGAGAGCATCACTGTTCGCAAGTGGCGTCCTCAATGGTCGGAATTCGAGGGGAGAGTCCTGGTCCGTGTCGGTTAGGAACTCGTCTAGCCATTCAAATGACTGTCGTTCTCCGGCAAGCCGCTCGGCAATCTGGCCTGGGGTTCCCTCATAAGAGCCGATGCTCTGGGGCTCAGTCTCCCATTGGCGGGCCTGCACTAGTTCGGCGTTCAGCTCCGCTTGGTTCCCCAAGAGCGTTTCGATCTGTGATTCCAGCTCGGTCCGCTCTTGGGCGTACTCGTCGGCGTTGTAAGCACCCCGACGGTCTTGGAGGGTCCTAGCGGCAACTTCGAGTTGTGTTCGGTCCCTGGCGCTGCGACCAACGGCTGACACGCAAAGCTGTTGGATCTCCTCCGGGAGCTTGATCCGCACCTCCTGGAGCGCCTGGTCCTTCTCTGCGGTGATCAGCACCCGCTGGCCGCTAGCTAGGAGGTGGCCAAGAAGGTTGGCGATGGTATGGGTTTTGCCGGTGCCGGGCGGACCTTGCACCACGGTAAACGGGTGGGTTTCGACACGGCCCACGATCCGAAGCTGTTCAAGGTTCGCCGGAAGCGGTAGGAATGTTTCGTCTTCGGTCCCCCATCGCTCCGGGTCCTCGCCAGTCGGATCGGCCGGCATTACCGACGAGGGGTCAGCGTCTGGATCCACCAAGTGCCGAAGCCCGGGGGGCAGGGGGCCTCCCTCGGTTTCAAGTTGTTGGAGTTGATCGGCAATCTGGTTGAAGAACGCCAACTTTGGGGTCCGGGGGCGACCTCTAAGGATCAGCGCCGGTGCGGCTCGGAGGGTGATGACCTCGCTGACCTGGTCATCGTCTGGCGGTTCGGCCTGCGACGAAAAAGACCTCGCGTCCGGGGTCCGGATCAGGTTCGCAACAAAGCCGAGTAGCTCGTCTACCCCGTCAAGGTCGAGCGGGTGGGTGACGCTTTCTTGGTAGCGGCGTTCGATGTCGTCCTGCTGGTCAGTGGTTGGCCATAGCGGCGGGGAAAGCATGTCGAGTTCTAGGTGGAACGGGTCGAGGTTCTGACTCAATGACACGTGGATGTCGCCAGTTTCTTCGTTCATTTCGACCACCGCCTGGTGGGTAAGGAGGTGCCGCTTGACGACCACGTCCGGGTGGTCCCCCTGTCCGCGCCGTCTCATCGACACAAGACCGGTAGCCACAACAAAGTCCCACTCTTCGGGCAGAGCGGTTGTCTTTTCTTCAATCCTGTAGAGGTCCTAATAGAGGTCTCGAACTGGGCGGCGGCGCCTCTCTTCAGCGGCCCACTCCGACCATTGAGGGCGCCACTTGTCGTAGGCCGGTTCAACATCGGGGAAGTCGCTCAGCCGTAGGACATCCACCAGGGTGCGCAAATCCCCGGCCGATCGATCAGCCTTTTCGCCGCCTGCCTGTTCGTCGCCAGGATCGGCGACTAACACCTCGCGTTTCGGCAAGAGTTCGGGACTCATGTCGGGATTCCGGGGGCTGAAGTTGTACAGCCATGGCCCCACGTTTCGTGGAACTTCCGGGGGGTCGATCCGGTCGACCCTTTCCACCACAAGCACTTCATCGTCGTAAGTCAGGTCGTCGCGTTGCAGAGCAGAATGGACGGCAGGGCCCTGGGGAAGATCGGCGAGCCAGATCACCCTGCCGGTTGACTCATATTGATCGGTCGAGGTGAATTCTTTGATTCGAAGTTTGACGTTCTCGCGGAAGAACTGAAATAGGTCCTTCGCTGCCCCAAGGAACGGGGTTGGATCAATCGGGTCGGTCACGCCGGCTGAGTTCCTCTCGTGAGAAGAGGAAAGGTAGTCCACTTGGTGGCTATATCCTATTGGCTGTCTAGCGTCACTACCCCTAGATAGGACCCGCCAATGGACCTTGCTGAGACAAAGTTCGAGCTGCTCGAACTGGCTGAGTCTCCTGCACTTTCCGAGCGGAAGGACTCTCTACTTGGCCTAGCCGGAGCGATCGACAGCGACGATGCGCATCTGTGGGCCAAGATTGATCTCTTCGCTGCATTCGGCGAGGACGCTGTAGCGGTCCCGAAATCTGCCAGTCGAGACCAGCAGATCGTCAGGTGGGAATGGGCCCGCAACATTCTGGTGCTGGCGCCTCTGATCATCACCTGGTTGGGTCTATGGGCGGCATCGCGACAATACGGTCGGCTGACCAGGGCGGCCGCCGACGGCCACGTGATGCGGGAGGTGACCCAGAGGCCGTTCATCGCCTTATGGGAACAAGGCTTCAACAACATCCCAGGGTTTGACGGCGGGACCTGGTTCTCTCTCACCTACGTCGCCCTGTTGGACGTACTGGCTATCGCCATGGTGATCGTGGCATCGCTGGCTATCGGTTGGCTTCGTCAAAACCGGGAGGTCAAACTCGAAGGAGAATTTCAGGCCGTATGGAACCGACTACGAGAGGCCTTGACATGGACCTCGTACCACCTCGCCACCCGCGCCTTCGACACCCCAGCCAAGGTCACCGAAGAAATGAACAAGGCAGTCAGTCAGCTCCGCACGATTACTGACCACGTGCTCGACGCTGAGGAGCGCGCCAAGAACCGGCTCGATCAGATCACCGAGTCGATCATTGAGTTCAACGACCACCTAGCCGCCCACGGCGAGGTGGTCGCTGGCCTCAACGCCACTGCGGGGTCCGTCAGAGACCACTTACGCAGCACCCGCGACGACATCACCCAGATTTCCACATGGTTTGCAGACGCCGCTTCACAAGAACGCGAACTGGTCGATCAACTACAAGCGACCGCTCAGCAGCTCGAATCCACCGCCGTGCAGTCGCTGACCCAGGCCGCAGACATCGCCTCGGAGACCTCACGCCTGGTCACTGCGCTCAACGAGGAGCGGGGAGCCCAATCCGCAGTAAGCGACGCGATCGGTAACTCGTCGAATGCACTCCGAGCCTTCGCCGATGAGGTGCACCGCCGGTGGGAACAGCTGGGCGACGACCGGATTGATCTCCGGGACGAACTTGAATCACTGCGGACCATTCTCGAACAGACCGGCACTCAGCTACAGGACCTGGCAGACCACGTCAACGTCGCCTACCAGATGTTCCCGGAGGTCCGGAGGTCCAATGAGGAACTCGTCGAAGGTTTTCGGTCTACAGCACAAGCGTTGCGGGAATCAGCTGCCGAAATCACCACCCAGATCAGCGGCCAGCTGGAATCGTTCCTTGTGAGGACTACGGATCGCCTCGACGAGCAGGCACAAGCAGCGAACCACCAGGTGACAACCTCGCTGAACGAAGCGGCAGAGACCCTCGCGGGAACCGCTGAGGCGGTGGTAGCTAGAACCCAGGAGTCTTTGCACTCCTATCTGACAACGTCCCAGGAGCAGCAGGACGCAGCTCAGAGGCTTTCCGAGCAGATCATCTCAGGACTTCAGAACGCCGCCACGGCCCTCAGCGATGCAGGAAACGCAATCCGTGCCGAACAGCACGAGGCAACTGAGGACAAAGGCAACCTGCGACGCTCGATCGACAAACTGCTCGAAGCGATCGAGACGCTAGCTGAGCTGATCGAGAGCCTGCCCGAACCGCCCGAACCCGGGGAAGAACCCACCGAGGAAGAACCCACCGAGACCGGGCCATCAACCACGGGTAGGGACCCTCAGCCACCGCCGGACCGTCGTAGGTGGCTGCCGTGGCAGTCGCCGCCCCCATCCGAGGCGGCAGACAACTAACAATGCGGCGCCGCCCGGGCCAAGACAGCGACCCAATGGGGGTCGTCGGCTGGGTCTTTGCCGACATGATGATCATCCTCGTTCTTGTGTTCGTCGGCACACAGCTAGGAGACCCGAACGCCGGCGCCGATCTGGTCGCACCCACCACCACGACCCTGGCCCCCACCACCACGACCACCACGACAACCACCACCACCACCACCACCACAACGACCACCACCACAACGACCACCACGACCCTGGCCCCCACCACGACCACCACCACGCCGCCGCAGGGGATCGAGAGCGGTTACGTGTGCGTTGTCATCCCCGGCGTCGCTGAGGGTCAACTACTCACGATTACCGACCCCGACAAGACCCTGAGCGAAACGCGTAAACGGTTGACCGACGAAACGTGGCCCTTCAGCGGTCGGACACTTGGGTACGTCATCACCTGGGTAATTGCACCAACTGAGCAACTAAGTGAAGCGAACCGGCTTGCGGAACAGTTCAACGAAATGATCCTGAGCCAGCTGCTCGATCTCGGGCTCCCCGGAGTGAGCGAGATCCCCTCACTAGCACTATGGAAAGGGAGGGGGCGCCCCGGAGACGTCCTACTCTATATCTACTTCAACACAGAGGCGGGACTTCCCGACTCGGCGCTGGTACCGCTAGGAAACAAGGCGGCCTATGAGAAGCCCTCAACACCCGGCGATTGCGACGTTTGGAAGGGCCCGGAGTAACTATGACTGATTCCCCACCGCCTAAGCCCCAGTTCGAGGTTGCCGAGCTCCAGGATCGCCTCCGAAGTATCGAGGCGGGCCTGCATGAGCTGGACGCCGACAATGCCCCGGACGATCCCGTGGGAGGGCTCCGCGACATTGTCGCCGAAATCTCTGACTTGCTCGCTGGCCTCGACGAGCAAGAGGCGGTACGAACGACCTCGTCTGTTCAAACATTCGGTGAGAACCAGGATGAGATCCGCTCACTAATCCATGAACTCCGGACTGCGGTGGAGTCGCTCACCCGGGTTCGACCAGATGATCTGTTCGCCGCGCTGTCCCGCAAGGTCGTTGATCTCAACAGGTTCCAGCAGAACATGCAGCCGGTGAAGGAAAAGGTCGATGAGTTGATCCAGGCGGTCGGGGGCAGCCACGGCTACCGGACTTCGATCGAATCACTCGACCGTCTCAGCAAGCGGATCTGGGTTCTCGCAGGGGTCGTAGTTGTGTTTGCTGTGGTCGCTGTGGTCGCTGTCTTCCGCTAGTGGTCGATCGGGATAAGTGGTGAACTTCGACCGGGAACCGACTCTGTGGGACGAGCCTCGCGAACTCTGTAACGCCCCCGCCTTGCTCTCTCTAATGCGGGTGCCGGGGATCGGCTCGGTCAGAGCGCTGGAAGTCGCCCGGAAGTTCAGCAGTTGGGCCCATATCGCTTCCGCACCTGCTGAGGCTCTCACCGAGGTGGTCGGCGCCGCTGCGGGAGAGCTCGCTCACGCAGCGGCAGCCCCGCCGTGGGTTCCGGAGCCGCCGGAAGAAGTCCGACTGGTGTCCTATTTCGACGACGAGTTTCCGGCGGGGTTGCACACCATTCCTTCTCCCCCAGCGGTTCTCTGGGTACGAGGTTCGAGCCCCGCTGATCATCGCTGTGTTGCTGTGGTCGGCACCCGGCACCCGACCCGAGGCGGAATCCAAGCGGCCCGAGCAGTAGCCCAGACCCTGGTCGCTCACGGTAGCGGGGTTGTGTCTGGGCTAGCCGCTGGGATCGACACTGCCGCTCACACAACAGCCCTCGATTGTGGGGGGTTGACCTGGGCTTACCTCGGTGGGGGCGTCGATAGGCCGACCCCCCGAATCAACGCTGAGCTCGCTGAACGAATCGTCTACGAGGGCGGGGGTCTGCTCTCAGAACAGCCGCTCAGAACTGAACCCGGCGCACAAACCCTGGTGGCTCGTGACCGACTCCAGTCGGGCTCTAGCCAAACAACAGTGATCGTCCAGTCCGGTGTGCCGTCGGGGACGTTGCACACGGCTCGGTTCACCATTGAACAGGGACGCCAGCTCGCCGTCCAGACACCTGACGCGGGCGAAACCGAGGACTCGGCTTGGGAAGCGAATCGACGGCTCATTGACCCAGAAGGTTGCGACCCCAAGATTCTGCGCCCAAACAGCAACCGGTTACGACAACAGATCACCGAGCGCCGTCCCGTCGCCGATCTGGTCTTCGACGATCCGAGTCAGTTGGTCGAAGGACTCAGGACCCGGTAGTCGTGACGATCTCAGCCGTGGTGTTCGATCTAGACGACACCCTTGCTGACACGGCCGATCTAAGACTCAGCAGCCACGGGGTACGCCGTACCCCCTTCGATGTGCTCCGAGTCTGCCCGGCGGGACAGCCGTTAACAGAAGTGACCATCACCGATGAGCACAGGCGCCTGCCTGGGCAGCTCATCGCCCGGGGATACCGCACAGCGATCATCACCCGCTCCCCTGCGCCCTATGCGTCCACGTTGGTCGGCCTACTAAGGATCGACACCGAACGACTTCTGGCTAGCAACGCTGGGTCGACCCCGGCGGCCAAACTCGAACTGCTGGCCGACGAATGGGCCCTCCCGCCCGACGAGTTCCTCTACGTGGGTGATACGGAGCAGGACCGGGAGGCAGCTAGGGCGACTGGGGCCCAGTTCTGCTTCGCCGCTCGTGGCATGCCAGCTGCTGTCCTCGAACAGCTGCCCGAGAGGGTCGCCCCGTGGTCAGAAACGGGCTGCGTTCCGATCGTCCCGGGCGGGCCGTTCAATATGCGCTGCGGAAACTGCGGCCTGGCGCTCGCACTGATCCGAGATGAACGGCCAGCCGGATGCCCTGGGTGTGAGGCCGCCTTCCTCGACGCTGACCGAACGCCTCAGTCGATCCCAGGTGCCTGGGTCCCCGGAGACGATGCAATGAACGACGTGATCGACACCATCCTGTGGGCGGCACCTCTGTCTGAGGCAGAGGTCGCTGCCATCGAAGGATCCGAGCACCGGGACCTGGCCGCTGCGGCGGCATTCTCTGCCCTGGTTGACCACCCCGAGCAGCACCGAACGCGACTTCAGGCCCTGGCCCTGCACCATCTGCCTCCTGAGGCGCGGGACTGCGTGTTAGTCCTAGACCTCGAAGAGGGCCGCTTCGGCTTTGACCCGCGGCTGGTGACCCTGAACGAGATCGCCGACGGACTGGGCCCTACTGCGGTATCGACGGCAGCGAAGCTCTTCCCGCCGGTACGGGAAAGCCCGATTCCGATACCCGAAGCCAGGTGCGAGGTCCCCCTCGAGTCGTTCTGGCCATTCCACAAGGATCCGTACGGGGGGGCGATCTGGTCAAAGCTGAAGAACTGGAGAGGGGGTAACCACGGCGCATCGGGACCGTTGGTACACCAGTCCTTGTTGCACTTCATCGCCCTGACACTGGCCGGGCACCTTCCCGACGGTGCCGCCCAGTCCGGTGTCGCTATCGTCCCGGCGCCCAGCAGCCCCATGTCGGCTCAACAGCCGGGCCAACTCTCACTGCGGCTCGCCTACCGCATCGGTGAGCTTTCTGGCTGCCAAGTGTTGAGTGCACTCACCAAGGTCGACGGAACCATCGCCTGCGAAAACGACCTCACCGGCCGGGCAGTGGTTCTGGTCGACGATCAGACCACCACAACCGGTCCTGGGAACACGGTTACCCGATGCGCTGCCGCACTCCTGGGGGCGGGCGCCAATGTGGTGCGGGTGCTCACGTGGTCGAGCTCACATCAGGTCACAGACCCGGTCACCTCGGACTGCTGGCTGGGCCAGCATCACATGGCCTGCAGGCAACACGACCAGTCTCAGGCGACGCTCAATGGCTCGGAACCCTTCTGATTCGCCTCGTTGGGGAATGAGCACTTCTCGTGGCAACGCTCCGCTCGATGTTCTCGACGCTCTAGGCGTGCCTTGTTCGCGTACTTGTCGGCCATGAGCGAACCCTCTCCCTAACCGACCAGTACGCCGGCGGCGGCTGCATCAAATCCGGTCGGCCAACTTGTGCTGTCGTCCGCAACAGCCCCCAGGAACTTCGCCCCTTCGATGTCGGCACCGGTAAGGTCCGCCCCGTCAAGCCTGGCCCTGGTGAGGTTTGCTCCCCGCAGGTTTGCGTGTTCGAGGTCGGCACCGCTGAGGTCGGCACTGACCAGACGCGCATCCCCAAGGTCTGCTTCCCGGAGGTTGGCCCGATGAAGGATGGCAGACCTCAGATTCGTACCTTCTATGACTGCCTTTCCTAGGTTGGCTCGGTAAAGGTTCGCCCCGGCCAGATTTGCCCCATCAAGGATGGCAGAGAAAAGAATCACCCTCTCGAGGTTCGCCGAGTAGAGCTCGGCGCCTGTGAGACAGGCACCGGCAAGGTTCGCCGAGTAGAGAATCGCAGAGTAGAGGGTCGCCCCGAGGAGGTTCGCGTTCTGGAGGTTGGTTCCCGAAAGGTTCGCTGCGTCGAGGTTCGCCCATTTCAGGTTTGCGCCCATGAGGGTTGCGTTGGAGAGGTTGGCCCCAACGAGCGACGCTTCGACCAGATTGGCTCTGATCAGGTTTGCCCGGACGAGGGTCGCCGAATTGAGGATTGCTTCCTCAAGGTCGGCATCGGATAGGTCGGCGTCCCGAAGGTAGGCGCCGGGCCCGATCTCGTAACCGTTGAACTCCATGCTCGCCATGTCCTGGCCCCTTCGTTGTAGCCGACAGGTCCAGCAGAGTGCGGCAGTTCAGGCGGCCGGCAGAAACTCAACTTCGAGATTGACGCTCACACTGATGGTCTTCACTGGAACTTGAGTGTTCAGGAGCTGGAACACCGCCGGGTCAAGCGGTCCAAGCGGTGCGACCTCCGGCAGGACATCCCGGTCCTTGCGCCACGGCAATAACGAGAATGTCTTTAACTCGAGCCGATTGGTCCAGGGGCTGTTATCCCAATCCAGGCTCTTAAATGGGATCAACTTCTCCTGGGTCTGGCCATCACCGAAGCTGACGTGAACCACGTTGCCGATCTTGAAGCGGCCACCTTTAGCCACACCTTCAGCAATGTCGCGGGCGGTCTGGGCAGCCTCTTCATATAGGTCGGCTCCGGGCCCAGCGTCTTGACCGAAGGTGAATGCGGGATCGGAAACGGTGAAGCCTTCCTCAGCAAGTGCCACAAACATTTCCCCGAAAGCACCGGGGCTAACCCGGATTGTGGCGGTAGCCGAAATGACTGTCTGGCCGACCTCTTGAAGACGTTCCTCACTGGTGGCGGAATCGTCATCCCGGCAAGAAAGGGTTTCATTGAGACCAGACATGGAAGACACCGCCTCATCGCCGAGACAGCCCTTGAACTTCTCCAGCTCTTTCCCGAAATCGTCCAGAGCAGCACGCCGCCCCTCGCCCGACCCCTGGATTCCAACCGTGTAGGTAACACCATCTGGTTCGAGTATCCGACGGGCCGTTCCTTTGGTCGTGAAAGTCGGGTCCGGAACATGGAGATCTTTGACCTTTTCGATCATGGCCTCGATGGCCTCAAAATCCAAGATGTTCTCCGCTGAGGATCCGCTGTTCTTTTCGCACATATCAGCCTGCGACATCGTTAACTCCCTATTTGCTGGGTTTGTGGCCGTTCTGGCCCTCCAATATCAACAATTTCATCCTATCGGTAATAGATCCTATTTCCAACCTTGTGGTTCGGATCTGTATCTAGGATCTAATATATCTAGGGGTTGAAGGTGTTGGGTCCCCAGGCAAGGCACCGGGCCTAGAAACTCGGCCGGAGCTGGCCCTCTGCCGCCCCCTGCAGCGTTTCTTAACCCACCGACCCGCCTAATCCGGCGGCCAGAGACGCAATCGACATCCCCCCATCTCCCCCGCCCGCCTGATCCGCCAGACCGGCCGCTGCGACTGGTGCGACCTGCAGTAACTCTCACCGGATCAGGTCTAACAACCGGCCCCGCCCAGGCTCGGAGGCGCCCGAGTGAACTACCGTCATTCTTGTGGCGCAACTCTGGAACCGGCACGGCGGTGAGCCCGTCAACGACGGCGAACGACGGGTGATTGAGTTTCTCTGCGAAAACCTGCCCGACGAGTACTACATCATCCCTGACATTCAGGTCCCCTCCCAGAACCAGGTAGACGAGATCGACGCGATTCTCGTCTCTCCACTTGCGGTCGTGGTCCTAGAAATCAAGGACTACGCCGGCCGGGTCGTGTTCCGCCAACAAGAGCACCTCGTTGATGGGGAGAAGCGCAGAAACCCGCTCTACCAGAATGGTCAACGCTCCCGCCGGCTAAAGGGAAAGCTCGTCACCTCGTCGCCGGCCTTCGAGTCGGTGTGGGTAGCGCCACAGATCATTCTCGCCCGCAAACCCCAACAGCTGTTGATTGAACCGGAGATCGAAGACCAGGTGGTCCTACTCGACGAAGCTCCCCAGCGGCTCACGGACGCCGCAGTACTGCTCCCCGATCGCCACCGGAACGACCCCGTAGACGTCGACGGTGTGCTCCAGGCCCTCGGCGTCGCCGGTAAGCAACGGCGCCGTACCGAAACCTACGGCGCCTACCGGACTACGAAACTCCTCGAACAAGACCTCACCGGACGCCTTTACGAAGCCACACACGTCTTGAACGACAAGGCGGTACTTCTTCGGGTCCATGAGATCAGCGGCTTCCTAAAGAACAGTGCCAAACAAGCGGCCCACGATCGAGCATTGAAGTCGTTTAACGCCCTGACCCTCCTCACGGATCAGACCGGCGGTGCTCCCCAGGTCGTTGGTCCAACCGAGGCGTTCCCGACCGACACCCACGACATCGTCACTATCACCCCCTTCGACACAGGCACTCCGCTTAGTGACCTAATTGACGCCAAGGTCGGACTCCCCGAAGAGTTCCGACTGGCGATTATTCGCGACATCGCTGAGGCGGTAAAGGCCGCCCACGCAACTCGAGTGGGGGTGGCCCATCGGGGACTGAACCCCACGGTGGTCCACGTAGATCACCATCGAACTGATCCGCTGGGGCTAGTCGCCCGAGTCGGTGGTTGGGACAGAGCAAACCTGGGAACCGACTACAGCGGGACCGTTTATTCGAGCCTCCACGTGGGTTCCGCCGAGTTTGTCGCTCCCGAGGTAGTAAACGGTGGGGTCGAGGCCTGGCAGCCCGCCGACCTGTGGTCTCTAGGCGCTCTCGTCTCCGCAGTCTGGATCCGACTTAGTCCCGACCCGAACGCAGAGACCCTGCCCGAAGCGTTAGAACAGCTCGCACAGGTCTTAGCAAATGAGGACCCCGAAGAGAGAGCGGAAGTAAGCGCCTTCGAGGTCGCTGACACCGCAGCGGCCCTATTGCGCGACGCCGCCGCCCCTCAGGATGTTCAGGGCGAAGAACTCGGAGATCTCACCGAAGGATCTCTCATCGGTGACCGCTACCGGGTGTTCGGGGTGCTTGGAGAAGGGGCCACTAGCAGGGTCTTCGGAGTTGACGACCAGTTGGCCGGACTGAGGTTTGCCCTCAAGATCTTCCGCGAGGCGATCAGCCCGGAACTCGTGCAAAACGAGTTTGGCGCACTGCTCGAGGCCAACCACCCAAACATCGTCCGGGTCAACGACATCTTTCAGGACAGGCTCGGCACCTGCCTGAAGATGGAGCTGCTTCGTGGCCAGAACCTGAGGGCATACCTTGACGAACACGGTCCCCTGGAACCCGACCAGGCCCTCAGGTGGTTCGACAAGCTCCTGGCCGCCTTCGAGATCCTGCACGGGACAGGGGACCGAACCCCAATCGTCCACCGTGACATCAAGCCCGAGAACCTGATCGTCGCGGGAGGCGACCGGGGACTGGTCGCTGTCGATTTCGGTCTGGCGTCCCGCCCCGACGACGCCGGCGGCGGCGGAACACGCCGGTACCGGCCCTACGGCACATCGGCAATGGCCTCCGGACCGGGCCTTGACCTTTTCGCTCTGGCCGTCACGCTGCATGAAGCGCTAACGGGTACCCACCCATTCGGTGATCTCGAGGTCTGCAAAGGCCCACCCCAGATCGACAGCTCTCTCCCCGAGGCAGTTCAACAAGCCCTAATGCGTGCCCTTGACCCAGACCCCGATCAGCGGTTCAGGTCAGCGGGCGAGTTCCGCCGTGCCATCACCCAGGGAGCGGCAACTCCTACGCCCGATCCCTCAGAGACCCTGCCCCCAGACCAGCAAGACGCCGACGACCAGGCCGAACCCGAGGACACACCTGAGGTGGGCACCAACGAAGACGGTGGAGAAACCATTCCTCTCGGCGACAAGGTCACCGTGGAGCTAATGCCAGGACGAGACCGGCGCACCGAAGCCGAAACCCCCTCCGGCGAGGTCGACGTCGAGGTCACTGTTGCCCGAGCCCGAGTCCACGCCGAGCCCGGCATCCGACTCGACATCGAATGGTGTCAAGCCGACCACGGGGAGACCTGGATCAAAGCGGTGGACGCCCACCGGTCGCCTCCTTCGATTCATCGCCTGCTGCACGGTCTTCGTCCCGGAATCCGCCCAGTTCCTGGAGACGTGTCCGCCGCATTCATGGAACTAAGGCAGGCACGCATCATCGATGACCCCAACTGGCCGCGACTACGGAAGGTCCCACAGGCTGAGCTCGACGACGGGGCGGGCGTGGACGTCGCCGAAGTCCTCACTGGGCTTGGTGCGCGAACCGTGACAACCCGACAGATCGCCTGGGGCGACACTGGGCCGCGCCGCACCGATCTCTGCGTCGTCTTCGAACCAGACAGCCTTGCCGTACCCGTGGCGGCCTACGCTCTCACCCGCGTCGCTCCGCTGGTAGACCACCAGGACAGCGATGGCCTCTCCCCCGCTGACAGCGGGTCCGAAACCCCACTAGTGGTTCCGTGGCCCGACCTCGACGCCCGGATGAGCCTCGGCAAGGGCGGGATGGGAGACAGCTGGAAAGACCACCACGGCTACTGGGCGTGCCACGAACAGAACCCCTGGCGAGAACCCCGCATCCCGTTCGCAACAATCCGGTCGGCTCTCTTCGGACCAAGTGGTGCGCTGGCGCTGTTCACCGGACGAGGAAGGGTCGCCGTACGTACCCAGCGGTGGGGCCCTGTCGTAGCCGTGGTTGTCCGCATCGAAAATACTGCCCTGATCACTGACGGAGTCGAGATCGCAGCTGTCTCCTGGAGGACCGTCCCCGAAGGCAAACCTGATCAAGTGCTGGCTCTTCTTCGATCCAGCCAAGAACGCCGACCGCTAAGCGACCCGGCCTTGAGTTAATACATCGGTCTCGGACCGGCTAGGCCGGCAACTACCTCAGATCGAGCTCACCGGCCAGAACCCCCAGCGCCTATCCCCCATCACAATCCGGCCAACCACCGCATCGCTTCGGAAAAGCTGACACCATTCGCTGGTGCCGAGGCGCCCACAGGGAAGCCAGACCGAAAGAAAGCACCGAGAACTACTTGAGTTTGCGGTGCACAAGGCAATGGGCGTCCCGGGAGCCGACGAATCTATTGCCCGCATTGCTGCTGGTCGGGCTCTTACCCAATATGTAACCACGCTTCAGGAGGGTGAGAGGATCGCGGACCCAACGGCCTGGATAACCACAACGGTCCGCCGAAGGGTCAAGGACCAGCTCAAGGCTGACGGCCGCTTCCAGAGGCGGTTCGGGCCGCTTCCCGCACTTGGGAACGACCAGAACTGGGATCCGCCCGACCCCGGGTTTGTCTCCGATCCTCTCATCAGCCGGGAAGACCAGAAACGACGGGACCTGGTGATGCGCTGCACCCTGGCGCTTCTCAACCACAAGGACGCCGAAGTCCTCTGGAGGGTGCTCTCCCAGTTGGGCGACGACCAAGGCGATATGTCGATGAGGGAGCTAGCCGAAAGCCTCAACTATGAGCACACCGGTAGCCTCCGGAATCGTCTCAGAAAGATCTATCAACAGGTGGGAACCCTGGCCCTGAAGGTAGTCACCCATGACAAGCCCGTGGGTGGCTCCCAGGAGCTGCTTGTCGAACTACTTGAACAGCGCATCGGGGTGAGCGAAAGGCAGTTCAGCCAAGAGGTCGAACATGCCGTCGAGTGGGCGAAGACACACTCGAAAAGACCTCTCGACCAGGCAGGAACAGCACACCAATACCTGGCCACTACCTGGGCGCACGTTGCGAGGGGAACAGGGAGGCCCGGCCTAAAGCAGCTGGCTCGCCGCCGGCTGGTCGCCGCTGCAGCCGCCTACGTCTTACTCCCCGACGACACGATCCCCGACGACAACACCGATCGAGGCATGCAGGATGACTACCTCATTCTTCACGCGGTCCGTAGGGCGATGGGGCTGAAAGCCCTACACCAGGGCGGAACCGAACCCGACGACCTCGGTATGGGGATTCCCCACTCGTAACCCCCCCAGGCGATCACTTGCCCCAGGCATACCAACGGGGCTTGATTTCCAAGGGCCCTGAGTCTACTGGCCTCACCCTCCACCTCGGATCACCGATTTCGACTTTCGATGCAATACGACCGGTGACCGTCGACCAGTAAGTGACCGGATCCCGCACAAAGGCGGAACGGACAGAGACAACGAGAAAGAAAAGGAAGAACAGAACCAATGAGCAGAACTTTCGAAACCAAATACTGGGAATCCGGAGATTGGTCGGAGGAACACCTATATGACGAGGCGTTCGGTCCGACCCCAACACGCAGGAGGCTTGTCGGTGTGCGGCTCGCCTGAACGGGGGACGGCACGCCCTGCTGCCTCGGTGACCAGCTCATGCCAGTGGTTTCACATCGAGTTGCCGATCTGGCGCTTACCCCACCGCCCGGACCCAACCCCAAAAAAGAGCACAACCCCAAGAAAGAGCACATGGACATGAACGAAACAATGATCGACCAACGTCAGCCGGCTGACTGGTGGCGGCACCTCTGTGAGGTAACTGACCGCATGCACGTCTGCGGCGACCTTCCGCACCATCCCGAGGAGTTTCGTCGGGTGCTGGGTGAATGGACAGCGGCCGGGATCACCCACATTGTTGATGTGCGAGGCGAATGGAGTGACGCTGGTCGCGTCGCCGAGGCAGCCCCGCACATCACCTACGTGTGGCTCGGCACCCACGACGAGGGAGGCGACCAGGACTTCTCCTGGTTCGATGCGGGCGTAACAGCAATCGAAGCCGCCCTGGCTGATCCGGCGGCCCGGGTAGTGGTTCATTGTCACATGGGCGTGAACCGTGCGCCGTCAATGGCCTTTGCTGCATTGCTTGAGCTCGGTTTCGGAATCGAGGAGGGTCTTGACGCCATCCGTGACGCCCGCCCGATCGCAGCGATTCTTTACGCCGACAGCGCAGTCCGGTGGTTCGGACACCGGGATGGGTGGAACGAGATTTCGATCGCTGAGGCCTGCCGGCGGGTATGGATCTGGCGGGCCGACAACCCGGTCGACGCCCCAGGGATTATTGGCCGGATTCGCCAATACGAGTCGGCGGTTGCGTGATGACCTGCGATGAATGGCCAGAGCTAAACCAGATCGACTGGGACGAGGAGCTAGCGCTCCTTTCCCAGGACGAGATGCTGGTTGAAACAGCCGAGCGTTCAGTCCGGCGCCTCGTCGACCAGTGGTTCAAGCTCCGGGCCGGCGACGCCCTGAACTTCGATGCGATGCCAGCCGACCTTGGGCTCCGACCTGACGACCAGATCGGAGCGATTGTCGTCGACCTGTTCGCCCGGTCAATCTGCGACTCGATCGGGGTGGAATTTGACGAGCTAGATGAGCCCCAAACGGCCGGGCTGAACGAGACGATTCTTGACTGCATCACGCAGGGGGTCGCCATAGGTCTTGGCGCCATATCCGAGGAGTCCCAGTGAAGGTCTTTTTCAACAACGAATACACCGCCCCCGTTCATGCCTTTGAGACGACACGAAAGAGCGGCGAGATCGCCAGGGCGTTGACAGCCTGTGATTTGACCAACGTCGAGTTGGCCGACCCGGCCGGGCTGGTGGTCCTTGCTGAGGAATTGATCACCGAGGTCCACGATCCGGCCTACGTTGATGCTCTGCGGACCGGGCGTCCGGCGCACTTGGCTAGCAGCCAAGGCTTCCCGTGGGATCCGGGAATCTGGTCCATGGCCGTTAACTCAACGGCCGGGGTGTTGGCGGCCGTGGAAGAGGCGTTAGCGACAAGCGGGCCCAGTGGCAGCCTGTCATCAGGTCTGCACCATGCGGGACGAGCCCACGGAAGCGGATTCTGCACCGTCAACGGGCTGGCGGCCGCTGCCAAGCGGGCCGCTGCCCTAGTTGATGGCCAGGTCGTCATTCTCGATGTCGACGCCCATTGCGGCGGCGGCACAACCGAGCTTGTCGGCGAAAACTCCAGGGTCCTGCACTTGGACCTAAGTGTGAACTCGTTCGACCGGTACGAGCCGACTGACCCCAACCAGCTGGTGATCCTGAGTGCGCCCAGCGACGACGAATACCTGGAGGCTCTGGAAGGCCTATTGGATCGAATCCCCGGTGACACGGGGCTATTGATCCACAACGCCGGGATGGACCCGTACCCAACGGTCTCGGCCGAGGCTCTCGCCGACCGGGAACGCAGGGTCGCCCGTTGGTGCGCCGACCACGCCCTTCCGACGGTCTTCGTGCTCGCCGGCGGCTATCTGGGGGCGCTGACCATGGACGAGCTCGTAGAGCTTCACCTCCACACCGTCCGCTCGTTCGCTTCCCACCACCGAGACAGCCGCAAATCCGGAGTCCCAAAGTGACCCGCTGACTAGCCAACTATCACGTCCACACCCCGAAATCCCCGACCAAAAAGGAACCGAAATGAACCCCACATCCGATTTCACCTTTACCGACGAAGACCGAACCCAGCGGGCCTACGACACGGGCGCCGACATTGCCAAGAAGCGCATGGCAGCCGAGGCGCCTCTGACCGCCGAGGCTCTGGCAGCCATCGAAGCGACCGACATGCTGGTAGTGCCGGGCTGTTACGACCACGTCGACCGCGTACTGGCAGCACTAGAGGTGCCATACCAGACAATCGAATCGGGGGCGCTCGGCAAGGTTCGGCTGCGGCCTCACCAGCTGCTCATCGTCAACTGTCCGGGCCACCTTTCTACGGCCGAAATCGACCAGGTCAGACGGTTTGTCGCCTCGGGAGGCGCACTGTTCAGTACCGACTGGGCTCTCCGGCACCTTATTGAGCCGGCGTTTCCGGGCTTCATTGAGTTCAACGACCAGGCCACCGGCGACGAGGTGGTACGGATCGACATTGTCGACTCGACCAGCCCGTATCTGCAAGGAGTTCTCGACAGTGACGACGACCCGCAATGGTGGCTCGAGGGCTCGTCTTACCCGATCCGGATTCTCGACACGGACAGCGTTCGTGTCTTGATCCGGTCAAAGGAACTGGGAGCCAGGTACGGCAACGATCCGGTCGCTGTCGTATTCGAGTTCGGTCACGGAAAGGTCTTCCACATGATCTCGCACTACTACCTTCAGCGGACCGAACTGCGGAACGAGCGTCATCAGCAGCCAGCGGCCTGGTATGCGGCGTCGAAAGGCGTATCGGTTAGCCCAAAGTTTGCGGCCTCCGCACAGGACCTGACACTGGGCGAAGTCGAGGGCGCCACAACATCAGCACGGCTACTAGCCAACATCGCCGCTGAGAAGAAGCTGCGTGCGATGGAGAAGTGAATAAGCGTCAGCCGGCGGAGGCCCACGGCCCGGTGGACTGCCGCACCGGAAACCGCCGGCTGCCAATACTCGAACCGCCCCCCACTAATCGAGATCCGCTATTGACCTATTAATCGAGATCCAGTATTATGGATCTTATTGTTCGAGGTTGTTATCGAGATCCGATTCTCAGTAGGATCGGTGGGTGAGCTTACGAAAGAATCTCTTCCCGCTGGTCCGGGCCGTGGCTTCGCAGCTCGAACAGCGGGCCAGCTCCACAAATCTCGTCGTACAGCCCCACCAAGAGCCCTCGGAGGCCGTTTGTGACTGAATCGAAAGCAAGGCCACCGTCGAAGACGGAAAACAACGCCGACCTGGTGGTCTGGTCGCTATATCAGCTCGGGGCGACCGATAAGTGGTTCGACGTTGAGGACGTGTATCTGAAGATGTTTGAGCTTGCACCGGCCCGGTTGTCGTGGCGAAAGCACACCCAGTACCCGGATTACAAGAAGTGTGCCAAGGCCCTCCAGGAAGTCGAGGACGTCAAGCGGTCTGACCATCTTGGGCTGGTCACCAAGGGGGTGGTCCAGCCCCAGGCGAAGCGCCCCCGCAGCAACGAGCGCCGGCTCACCCTCGAAGGCCTCCAGTGGTGCGAAGAACACCAAGAGCAACTCGCCGCCCTCTACTCGTCAACGGTGGTGCCTAGTGCCGCCCCACAACCCGACGCACGCTTAATCCGAAACACCACCCGATCCGACGCTTACACGATGTGGCAAGAAACGGGGGCCCTACCCGATGCGCTTGGCGAGCTGGCCGAGGCCTTTATGTGCGGGCCGAAGAGCCCCGTAGAAACTTGGGAAATGAGGTTCGACGAGCGCATATTGGCAGCTCGACGGAACGGTCACACCGAACTGCTGGAGTTCTTAAACGCCGCACGCCACCACTACCACCAGGAGACAGACACCCAATGACCAATACAGCCGGCACTAACAACATTCAGACCGGAACAGTCGAATACACCGGCGTAGCGTTTGAGCAAGACGCCGAACAGGCGATGGCCGGAGACATCATCCGTGCCCTGGTCGAGCTGATCACCAACGCCGACGACGCCTACGGCGCACGCCCCGGCGAGATCACCATCGACGTCGTGCGCACAGACAACGAACCAACCCAGGTCATCGTTCGGGACGTGGCGACAGGTCTCACCGCTGATGAGCTCGTCAAGTGTTTCGGGGTGCTAGGCGGCCAGACCAGCGGCTTCGCCGAAGGTGCCCTGGTCCGAGGCCTTCTCGGGCGTGGCGCTAAGGACACCGCAGCATTTGGCCGAACCGTCTTTGAGACGATCAAGGACGGCATCTACGCCTGGTTCGAACTCGACCGCCGTGGGAACTACAACACGACAAAGGTCGGGATTCCGGTCACCACAGACCACTATGAGCGGCTGGAGATTCCCATGGGCAGCAACGGCCTCGTTGTCACAATGCACGTTGAAAAAATGGGGATAACGATCCCGGGCACACTGAACCTCTCCGAGAAGCTCCGGGACCGCGTTCACCTCAGGCAGATCACCGCTGACCGGACCGTTGTATTCCGCCCGTTCCAGAACGGCGCCCCACAACCCACGATTCGAATCCAGTGGCCCGAACCGCCTCAGGAACTGCTCAATGACCTTGAAGTACCCATTGACGGCTACCCGGAGGCGGCGGCCTCTCTCCGGATCTCCAAGCTGAAGTCGTCCAGCGAAGGTCGCACCAGTTCCTACTCTCCGCACGGCATTGAGATTCGCGGGGCTAAGGCCACCTTCGGGAACACGTTCTTTGGGGAGGCTGGCCCTGAGACCACCTGGCTGCGCTGCGTCCTCACCTGTGAGTACATCGACGACCTCGTCCGCTCATACGACGAAGACGACGAACGAGGAGCCAACCAGAAGAACCCATTCCGGATTCTGCGGCGCGACCGTGACGGCCTAGCTGAGGACCACCCGTTCACCCGTGCACTCGCCACAGCAGTGCTCACAGTGCTGGCGCCGATCTTGGACGACCTAAAGCCCGAAGCGGCGACCCGGGCCGGGGGTACCGAGCTTCAGTCCGATCTGGACCGAGCCGCCAAGGTGCTCGCCGAACTAATACGACTCGAGCTCGAACGGATCGAAGACGACGTCCCCCCGGGCGGAATAGGCCCGACCGCTGCGAGCCCAATCATTGTCATCCCGCCGCTAATCAAGATGCGCCCAGGGACACAGCGCTCGATCACCATCCTCATCCATAAACCGTCATTCCCAGCCGGTGTGGGCCTGGTGGCGGCCGCCAGGCCTGGAACCCGGCTGACGCTTCTGGCGCTGGGCGAGCCGCTACCCCATGACTTCTACGAGGACACCCTGGTCGCCACAGGCCGGATCGAGGCGGTCGCCCCGGGCGACGCAGTGCTGACCATTACCGATTCTGGCACGGGCCTCTCAGCCTCGGCCGAGGTCATTATCGGAGATCACATCATCGTTCCGGTGGAGCCACCCGTCGAGCTCGAGTGGAAGAACGCCACGATGAGCGTCATGGTAGAGCGGACTCGCACGGTCCGATTGCGTGCCCCAATCGACCTCGCCCCGACCGGCCGCCTGTCGTGCACCGTTGAGCTCGACGGTCCAGCGTGCGAGCTGATTGACCTAGTGGTCCAGCTTGAGCTGACCAACGACGGCTGGCTCGAGGGTACCTGTGCCATCAAGGGGCTAGTCGCCGGGGAGAGCTGCGGCATTACCGCCCACGGCGGTGGGGCCACAGCGGAAGGAACCGTCCGGGTGACCCGGCCATCGGCCTTGACCGGGCTCGGGACAGAGATCCAGATCGTCGACGAAGCAGTCGGCAGCTGGCGCGGCAGCATGGAAGAGACCGACAGTGGCTACCTGATCCAGGTCTATGGCCGCCATGTCGGCCTCACCCACCTCCTCGGTGACCTCAACGACGACGGAATCTTTTCCAACGAACAGGAGCGTCACGTTCGGATCGCCCTGTGCGAAGCGGTCGCCACAGTCATGTCGGATTGGGTTGTATCCCGGGAAGCAACCAAGTACCCGCAGGACTTCCATGACGTTGACGCTGTTATTTTTCAACGCAACCAGCTGGTCAGGCGTTTCCTCCTGCCCCTTCAGCGGATCCTCGCCACCGAGGAAACTGCTTCGTGATTTCCGATCCGCCATGCTGGGGCGAATCGGGCCTTCCGCTGCTGCCGCCGCAATGGTGCCCGCTGCTCCCTGACATCGAGCTCGACGTTCGCTCTCGTAGACGTGGCCGCGGGCGCTCTCCGCTTCTACTCCCCTCACTCTGTTCAGCCCCGGGCTGGGCAGGCTACGCATGGAGCTCGCCCCCTCTATCCATCGTCGCCAAGCTGATCGGCACACTCCTCGATGACGGTCACGACCCTGGGTTCATGGACTTCCCGCTTCTCTCCCGTCGGATAGGGCCAGATGACAAGCTCCCTATGGTTCCGTTCCTTGTCTCTACTTGGGAGACACTGGAGTCGACCTTCGATGACCCTCATCAGGTCACTTCGATGCTCGAGTCTGCGACGGCGCTCGAGCTCTACCAGGTGACCGGCTCCCTGCGGACCGTGCTCGACGTTGCGGTCACTGGTCCTTCCTGGCTTGACGACAGCTACCGTCGGAACGAGCCGACCATTCCTGACAGCATCGACGACGCCTTCTATCTCGCCGGAATCCGGCACCTCCGGGCAACTGGAATCGAGCAGAGCTACACCGAGCCAGATTCAGGGTGGTGCTTAGCGTTAACCGGTCGAGCTGGTTTCACCCCGAACGGGCAGATCACCCTGGAGGCGGCCGGAGAACTGGCGGGCGTGACTCGGGAGCGGGTTCGTCAAGTGACAGCTGCTCTTCCACTCAAGCACTCCATCAGGCGGCGGTGGCCTCTCTCCCAGGGACTGGACGGTATCGCCGCGATCCTCGACGATGCTCCTGGACGGGCGATCGGTGAAATCGAATCGCAGCTCAGTTCGGTGGCACTAGAGAGTGGGCCGCTCCGGTTCAAGGCCGCTCAGGCCCTGCTCGGCGGGTATGGCCGGTTCCTCGACCTATGTGTTGATCAATTCGACTGCGTACGACGGCTCTCCGAGCTGGCCCTGTATCCCGAGATTGGCGGCGTCGAGGAAGTCCGCCGACTTATCTGGGAGCTGTCGGCGAAGACCGGGTTCCTCCGGGAGGACGACCTGCGTAGGGAGTTGTGGCGAGGTCACCCGGACCTCGACGACACCCGCATCACAGAGATTCTCGACACCTGCGTTGCCGACGAGCGCCTTACGCTCGGGTACTTGTTTTTCACTCCCCACGATGACCCGACAGTGTTCGGAACGATCGACCGCATGTTCGCTTGGGCGGAGAGGCTTAGCGTCGCCGACATTCACGAGGGAATCACACGGAGGTTCAAGTACCGCCAGCTTCCCCCTCCGCCGCCGGAATCCGTCCTCCGCTCTCTCCTGGACAAGTCCGACAACTACGACGTCGGCGACGACGACACGGTTGCCGCCCGGTCCCGCCAACCGCCGGATCCCGACACGGTTGCCACCTGGATCGGTAATCAGATCCTGGGCTCACCGTACGGTGTCCTTCACAGGTCCACCATCTTCGACGCTTCCCGCCACGCAGGCCAAGCACAGGGCTCGGTGTCGGTGTACATGCAACTGGGAGAGATGTTTAAGGCGGTGGGCCAGGGCTGCCTAGCGCTCGTCGGCACCAACCCTTCGCCTGACATGATCTACCTCGCCCACGATCAAGCCCGGATGCGTACGGTCCCCGGCCGGGTAAGCGCGAAGTACCCGCAGGGGAAGGTCAGGCTCGACATCATTGTCAGTACCCACTTGCGCGACTCTGGGGTCGTATCCGTCACGGCCCTTGCCCACACGCTTCTCGGCGATCGCCGCTTCACTGTCCAAAGCGAGCTCGGGTCGCACGGCCACCTAAAGATCAGTACCGGGCATCTCTTGTACGGGTTTGCGCCTGTTCTGAATGCGCTGGACGTGATGCCGGGCGACACGATCACTGTTGACATCGACCTCGTGGCCGATACGGCCATCGTGGCCCTAGGAGACGGCCAGGCCGAATGACTCGGGTCTGACAGGAAAATACCCTGTTTGGACAGGAGATTCGGTGCTGCTGGAGTTATCCGGCGGCACCAAGGAAAGTTCGCCCTGTCAACACCGCGTCATGCCATTCGCTCAGTTCTGCGCAAGGCTACGGCGAGGAGTCTTGCCGCGACGCTACGAACCATCCCAGTAGTACTCCGGCCAACGGGCATTCCGGTAGTACCCCGGCCAACGGCCCAGACGAACATGGGCCCGGCCCGGATGAAAGCCCTCGGGCCACACGGTGCCCGTACTGGCCCTCGCCCAGGTGAAGTTGGCCCCATCAAGGTTGGCCCTATAGAGCTTTGCCCCGGAGAGGTTTGCCTTGTAGAGGTTCGCCTTGTAGAGGTTCGCCCCGGCGAGGTTCGCCCGGGCGAGGTCGGCGCCGGAGAGATTTGTCTCAGAGAGGTCCGCCTCAGAGAGATCGACGTCGTAGAGGTCCTCCCCGGACAGGTCAGCCCGACAGAGGTTCACCTTGGCAAGGAAAGCTCCGCAGGTGCACTGGCCGTGGTTGCCCTTGGGGCCGTGCAAGGACCAATCAATCTCGCAAACACATCCGAGCATGCGCCTGTGGACCCCATCCATGATGTGCTCGATGGCGTGCCGTCCGGCGACAGTGTCGGGATAGTTGCGCTTCAACCAGGACAGGAACGCATCACTAGAGCCGAGCCGACGGGCCCACTTCTCCCCGGAGCGGAGCGCTTCAACCAGGACAGGAACGCATCACTAGAGCCGAGCCGACGGGCCCACTTCTCCCCGGAGCGGAGCGCACCACCCAAGTCGTCACGGGATGGAGCCACCTCGACACCCCACCAGGGATCAGTTTCTCGACTGCGGTGAGTCCGGGCTTCACAGGAACATCCAAGACAGTCGCATTCGGCGTCACCCGAACAGCGGAAGTCGCGAAGGTGGCGGTAGGTCCGGTCTGCGCTACGGCGTTCCCAGTGGTGGTAGAGCTGCTTGATGCGGCGTCGAGAGCGACGCTGCCCGCGGCCGATACTTCCCTTTACTGTCTTGTTTGCCAGGTCGAGCATCTTGGCCCGACGAGGATCCTCGTGTGAGTTGAAGTGTGCCATGGTTTCTCCTTGGAAAGCTCTCGCCTCTGCGAGGCCGGCTTTCTTGGAAGGAGAACCAACTCCTTGGGTGTGATGGCTCCCTGAGGGATCAGACCAACGACCTGGGAGGTAACCCGACTGCCGGGGGGAAGGGATTCAACCCTGCTGTTCTTTTCGCACGTATCAGCCTGCGACATCGTTAACTCCCTATTTGCTGGGTTTGTGGCCGTCCTGGCCCTCCAATATCAACAATTTCATCCTATCGGTTATAGATCCTATTTCCAACCTTGTAATACGGATCCGTATCTAGGATCTACAATATCTCCGTCATCTCGGTGTCTTTTCATGGCTGCTGGAGCAACTACCGGGACTGCCTAATAGAACTGACCGGCAACTAGCCCGGGTAGCCGCCACTTGGCCTAAGTCGGGAACACCGAGACGATTGCCTGCTGCGCCCCAGCCACCAGTTCGGCGGCGATACGAATGTTCGCGACCGCACTTTCGATGAGTTGTCTAGCGACCCAGTCATCCTTCCTCCCCGCATGGTCGAGGTCTTCCTGGAGATGTTCGGCGGCTTCGTCCACCTTGCCGAGGAAGTCTTCAAGTTTCTCGCCTATCGGCGACAAGTGAGCGCCGATGAGGGTGGGGCGATCAAACATGTTATTTCTGAGTTCTTCCCACATGTCTTCAGGACCCGACTTCATTTTCTGACCTCCCTGTACCAGAGTCTCTTGCAAGTTCGATTGACTTCGAGGCTGACACACCACGGGTCGACCTGCAGGGCTGCCGGAAGGCCCCGGTCCGGCTGGGGCTATCTACTGGGTCAACAGCGACTGGTGAATGTCGCCTACCCCCTCTTCCGCACACAGGGTCGAATTAACGATGGGGTAGGGGCTCGTCCGTTGCTCCCAGGGAGCGTTAGTACTGAAAATGACAACACCGCAGGCCGGTGACCTGCGGCGACGAGTGGAGCTAGGGGGGAATTGAACCCCCGACCTCCTCCATGCCATGGCAGCTGAAGCCGACGCTGGTCGGCTTACCGAGTCCGATTCGATGACACCGGGATCACGTCAGGCTGTCACTTTCACGAGGTGTCAGGTCAATGCGGAGTTGCGAGGCCAGTTGGAGTAGGTCGGCGTCGGCGCGATCGGCTCCTAGGAACTCCACGAGTTCTTCTTGGCGAGGTTGGCCGAAGGCGAGGCGGTAGGCGGCGAGTGCCTTCCTGAGTTGTGGGAGTCTCGCTGTGTCACGACTGAAGGGCAGCATCGGCACGAGCCGTTCGATCTTTGCTGGCCCATGGTGGAACACCCAGTACGGCACCATTTCACCGTCGGCTTCTGCTCTTGTCGATGCTGCCTGGTCGAAGAGCACGTCCCACGGGTCGGTGTCACCGGGCAGTCCACTCTTCAACAGATCCGGTCCCAGTGTCGACGCGACGTTGCGGCGCACGGCGTGGCCTTTGTATCTGTGGACACGGCCCTCGCGCTGTTCGAGGTCAACGGGATTGGTGGGGAGGTTCCAGTGGACGACGGCGTGGCACCAGAGGTGGAAGTCCAGACCCTCCTGTCCGACGGAGGTGGACACCAGAACGAATGGCCAGAACGGAGAGTTGAAGGCGTCGGAAA
>PVBE011601769.1_pt1 | contig 35901 bp, 29 predicted proteins | sample 1631181 | NCBI WGS metagenome assembly PVBE01 (sample SAMN08397723, study PRJNA350692) | Marine metagenome, whole genome shotgun sequencing project. | isolation source: water | place: Pacific Ocean | collected 2012-04
ACCAAGGACGTGGCCGACCCTGCAGCGCTGGTCGCCAAGCAGATCAAGTCCAAGACCAAGAAGGGCTACGTCGAGGTCGCCAGCGCCGCACCGACGCCGGCCGCACCGAAGCCGGCCGCACCGAAGCCGGCCGCACCGAAGCCGGCCGCACCGAAGCCGGCCGCACCGAAGCCGGCCGCAGAACCCAGCGAGGGACGCATCGAGATTCCCGAACGGGACCAGAAGGAAGGGAGCTTCCCGATGCTCCGTCTACTCACCGTGGAAGACGCCTGGAAGGGGCTGCGCTTCACCGACGACGAGGAGAAGATCCACTGGAGTCTGAGCCTCGAAGACCACCAAAATGAGTGCGCGGTCGGCCAACCCTCCGACAGCGCCGCGCTCCAGGAACGTGCGATGGAGGCGCTCTCCCACACCCGCTGGGAAGAAGCACGCCACGCTCTGGAGGCCTCGCGCGAGGAATACGGAGCCCCTGAGCTCACGGACGACCCGGACCTGATGGCGGCCCTCTATTGGGTCGGGGGCCACCCAACGAATCGTGTCCGCTGGAAACGCCACAGCCAGATCAACATCATCAGCCTGGCCTGGCGCTGCGACCCTGTGCTCGCGGTCCGTACCGCGGAGCGCATCAGCCTGTGGTGGACGACGAACCAGTCGGTGCAGCGGAATGTCGGTGTTCTTCGTCCATTGCCCGGTAAGACACACATCTTGCACAAGCATCTGGCGCGAACCCAGGCCCGTTCCGGCTCGGCCCTCCTCGCCTGGAACATGATCGGCCACCTGGCCCAGATCACCGGCACAGATGTGACGCGTCACATCGAAACGATCTACGCGTCCGCACCGATCGAGCAGAAGCGGGACATCGCCTGTGTCTTTCCCGACCGTGCCAGGGAGCTGATCCGCGCCGCGCGCCAACCGGACGGCAGCCTGGACCCAGACTTCGGTTCCATCGCGTGCGCGATCGGTGACGCCACCACCACCCATGCCTTCGTGGACGAGCTCATCACCCAGCTGCGGAAGGCCAAGGATCAAAACATCTGGCGCTACCTCACCTGCCACAGTTCCACGGTGGTGCAGAACCTGGGCCTGGCCGCGGTACCCACCCTGGAGTGCCTGTGGCGAGGCTGCTCCGAGCAGTGGCACTACGAAAGTGTCGTCCGGGCGATGAGCTGGATCGTCAGCATGGACTCCGCCCTCGCGCTGGCCCGAAAGATCGACCACAAGCACATCCGCAGCACGGCGGTGCAGTACCTGGCCCGGTACTCCGAGCTGGGCATCCCCGCCCTGGCCCAGGTCACGAGGGTGGACAGCGACTCCATCGGGAGCGCTCTGCTGGGGCTGCTCGTGCGCCGAGACCCGGAGCGGGCCCTGGCCCTGTGCCAGAACGAGCTGCAGGAGTCCACGGTGCGCGGCCACATCCTGGAACACGCCCCGGCGCAAGCCTCGGAGCAGCCCCCGGTCCTGGCCAACCCGCCCTGGCAAGGCCCGCGCAAGAAGGCCGTGGCCATCAAGCCCGTGGCGCTCACCCTGCTGGAGCACCCCGAGAGCCTGGCCTGGTCCGAAGAGCTCCGCGCAGAAAACCACCGTTCCGTCGACGACAACCACCCCTTTGTTCGCAGCGGCCTCCACACCAGGACATTCTTCAATCTCTGGTACCTCCACGATGACCTGCTGCTGGGCTTCTGGAACGACCCAAAGCCCTTCTTGTGGGACTTTGCCGAAACCCCCATGGCGCTCGAACTGCTGGCGCGCACGGGAATCGAAGGACTCGAGGGCTGGCTGCACCATGCGCCCTCCAAGTACCCCACGAGCGTCCATGCCCTCCGATGGATCCGCTCCGCGCGGGTGGCCCCCCACATCGCAGAAGCCCTGGCCCGCTACAAGTCCTGCAAGGCGCCATGCCAGCAGTGGCTGCAGGCCTTCCCCGAGGAGGCCGCCATCGGCCTCATCCCCGCCGCGCTCACCAAGGACGGTGAGAACGCGCGCAGAGCCCTGCGCCTGGTCGCCGCCAGAAACGAGGACACCGTCCTCTCCGTCGCCGACCGCTATGGACCCGAGGCCCGAGAGCAGATCGACGCGCTGCTGGCCCTGGACCCCCTGCACGACCTGCCCAAGAAGCTCCCAAAGCTCCCGGCATGGCTGGACCCCCGCCTGCTCCCTCCCCCCCAGCTGAAGAGCGGCGGTTCCCTCAGCCCCGAGAGCATGACCGCCCTCTGCCAGATGCTGGCCTTCGCACCCGTGGACCCGCCCTATGCCGGCACCGAGCAGGTACAGGCCCTCTGCACCGCCGCCAGTCTGCAGCGCTTCTCCTGGGACCTCTTCCAGATCTGGCGCGCCGCCGACGGCAGCGGAAAGACCGACTGGTGCCTGATGCAGCTGGCCCACTTCGGAGACGACGAGACCGCCCGCAAGCTCACGCCGCTGGTTCGCCGGTGGCCTGGGGAGTCACGGCACGCGCGGGCCAAGAAGGCCCTGGACATCCTGGCCGTCATCGGCACCGACGTGGCGCTGATGCACCTGCACGGCATCAGCCAGAAGCTCAAGTTCAAGGCCCTGAAGAAGGCCGCTGGCGAGAAGATCGACCAGATCGCCGAGCAGCGTGGCCTCAGCGCCGAAGAGCTTGCGGACCGCCTGGTCCCGGACCTGGACCTGGACGGCGACGGCACCATGACCCTGGACTTTGGGGGCCGCAGCTTCAGCGTGGGCTTTGACGAGGCCCTGAAGCCCGTCCTTCGCGACGCCAGCGGCAAGGTCCTCAAGAACCTGCCCAAGCCCGGCAAGGCCGACGACGCGGAGCTGGCGGCCGCCGCGAAGAAGCGCTGGTCCGCGCTGAAGAAGGACGCCCGGACCGTGGCCAAGACGCAGATCACCCGCATGCAGCTGGCCATGACCGCCCGACGGCGCTGGGACGCAGCGACCTTCCGGACCTTCATGGTCGAGCACCCCCTGGTCATCCACATCGTCCGACGCCTGGTCTGGGCCAGCTACGACGAAGACGGGGCCATCACCGCCACCTTCCGGGTGGCGGAGGACCGCTCCATGACCGATGCCGAGGACGAGGACTTCGTGCTGGCCGAGGACGCCACCGTGGGCATCCCCCACCGCATGGGTCTGGACGGGTCGAAGAGCACCGAGCGCTGGGGTGAGCTCTTCGCCGACTACGAGATCCTGCAGCCCTTCCCCCAGCTTGCGCGAGAGGTCTACCGCCTGAGCAGCGACCAGAAGGCCGGCTACACCCTGGACACGGTGAAGGACAAGCAGGTCCACTTCGGCAAGGTCATGAGCCTGAAGAACGTGGGCTGGCGCAGCGGCCTTCCCCAGGACGGCGGCTGTGTGCTCGAGTACTTCAAGAGTCTCGGCGACCACGAAGCCGAGCTGCTTCTGGATCCGGGCCTGATCGCCGGGGATCCGGACTGGGAGCCGATGCAGAGCCTCAGCGAGGTGGCCATCCGAAAGAAGGGCCGTCACGGTGACGCCAACCGCGTGAAGCTCTCCACGCTGGACCCGATGCTGGTCAGCGAGTTGATTCGCGACCTGGAATCGATCACGAGCTGAGATCGACGAAACCCCAACCCGCTAAGTTCGTGTCCAACGCGGGGTTGCCATGCGACGCTTCGAATACAGCGACGAGAAGTCCCACAAGTTCTGGGAGATCAGCCACGACGCCACCAGCGTGACCACGCGCTGGGGACGCATCGGCACCAACGGCCAGTCCAAGACCAAGGACGTGGCCGACCCTGCAGCGCTGGTCGCCAAGCAGATCAAGTCCAAGACCAAGAAGGGCTACGTCGAGGTCGGCGCTTCCGCGGCAGCGGCACCCAAGCCCGCACCCGCCAAGGCCGCGGCTGCTCCCGCCAAGGCCAAGCCAAAAGCCAAGGCCAAGGCCAAGCCAAAAGCCAAGGTCGCCGCTCCGCGGACACCCTCGCCCGAGGGGCGGGTGGAGCTCCCCGAGCATCTCCCCAACCCCGAGGAGGGGCACGTCCGGCTGCGTTCCCGTAAGGGAATGTGGAAGATCCCGGACCCGAACGGCAGCTGGACGCCGAGCGACAACTGGTGGAGCAGCTACGGCTGGCCGGCTCCCCCCATTCCCGCCTCGGTAGACGACGCCTGGGAAGCGCTGCGCTTCAAAGACGAGGCCTCCAAGGCGGAGTGGACGCGGGGTGTCGAAGACCACCGAAGGAGCCACGGCCTGGATCCGGACCACGACCCGAAGTGGTTCGGGAAGGTCCCCCAAAAGGACGCGGGCAAACGCCGCGATCTGTTCGGCCACTACTACCACCAGTCGTGCCCGCTGCTGCAACTGCATGTGCGGGCGCGTGGAAGCAAGCTGTCGACCCGCACACCCGACCCCAAAGCGGCGGAGCCCACGTGGGATCACTTCCCCTGCGTCACGGTCCAGGAGCGCGCCATCGAAGCGCTCTCCTCAAAGACCGCACCCACCATCGACGATCCCAACGTGCTCGCGGCGATGATCTTGATGGGCGCGGTGTGGACCCCCCGCGCCTCCTACGATGGCGGCACTCTGGTCGGGCTGATCGAGCCACGTCCCCATCCCTACGAGCGCGCCCACCAGGCGGAGCGTGAGCGACGGGCGCGACGCGCCAGCTGTGTGATCGTCCTGGCCTGGCAACAGAGCCCGGCGCTCGCGGCCGCCACCGCGGAGTGCGTGGATCGCTGGTCCCATCGCTGTGTGGCGATGCTGAGCACGGGAGATCTCGCCAAGTCCACCGCCATGATGACGCGGAGCCCGCACAGCTATCTCCTGCCCCAGAACATGTTCCGCCCGCAGTCTCCCGAAGGGTACGAAGGCCTGGGACCCGAGGAAGAGTTCGCAAAGGACTGGCCCTCGGGCCTGGCCTACCGCATCACGGACGGGCAGGAACTGCTCGTGCACAGGCACCTTCACTACACGTCCCCACACTCTTCGAACGCGCCTGTCTCAGACCCGTGGAGCGCGGCGTGGCTGACGGTCCGCCAGCTCGCGCGCAGCGCGGGTGTGGATCTGCTGGGTCTCATCGAGCAGGCCTTGGTCCCTCCCATCGCCTCGCTGTGGCCCTCGAAGAGCACCAACAACAAACAGGCGTCGTTGATGAGTCGCGTGGTGGATGTGATCCCACTCCTCACCGATCCCGACCAGGTGTCGCACGTGCTCGACACGTGGCTGCGGCAGGCGCCGGGCTCTGTGGTCGCAAAGTACGCCCCCGAGCTGGTGCAGAACCTGGGTCCCGCTGCAGCACCGATCCTCGAGCGGATCTTCAACGCCGCCACCGGCTTTACCCGGAAGGGCCACTATACCGACAACACCGAGGGGCGCTTCGTCCTCCAAGTGATGTCGTGGATCATCAGCGTGGACGCTGCACGCGCCTTCGTCCCCTTGCTGAACCACAGCAACTACCGCAGCGCCGCGACAAGCTACCTGCGGCGGCACCCCGAGGTGGCGATCCAGGCCCTGGCCGAGCTGACCGTTGCAGACGACTCCATGGCCTCCGCTCAGCTGGGCCTGTTTGTTCGACAGGACCCTGAGCGGGCCCTCGCGGTGTGCACCACCGACGCCCAGCGGGCGATGGTGCAGCTCCACCTCGTGGACGCACCCGCCGACGTCACCACGATCCCCGCCTTCCTTCAGGACCCACCCTGGAAGCGCAAGGGGCGCAAGAAGGGGGGCTCCCTCAAGATGATGGAGGTCCCGATCCTGGAGCACCCCGAGAGCGTGGTGTGGCCCAGCACACCGGAGTGGATGGCCCACCTGGGTCGGTCCGGACACCCCCCCTATTTCGGGTACCAGGACCCGATCGAGGCCACCGGCGACTACCTGAAATACGGTCTCAAGTACGCGCTCAAGCAGCACGGGAAGATCGGAGCCTTCGCCGACTTCGTACCCCGGCAGCTCCGCTACCACCGGACGGGACCGGACATCGCTGAACATCTCCGCAAGGGAGCGCCGGGTGGCTACAAGGGACGGGGGCGATTCCGCATCCTCAGCGAGACCTGTTGCTGGTACGGGGGCACCCGGGAGAAGGACGGCTGGCACGAGGATCGACACCCCCTGGAAAACCTGATCTGGCTCGGGCCCAAAGAGCAGATGCTGGAGCTCTGGAACACCTCGGAGGGCTTCGACTGGGACTTCGAGCCGGTGGACCTCCTGATCAGCCGCAGGGTCGATCCCAAGAAAGATCCTCCCGGCCCCGAAGGCTACGCCACCAAGGACAACCCGACAGCCGGTAAACCGCCTCCCCTGTGCCCGGGATTCGAGGTGCACTACAAGGCCGCGTCACTCCGCCTCCTGGGCCGCTTCGGAGCCGACGGAATCGATGGCTTCGTGCGGCACGCACCCGCCATGGGCCATCCGGTCATCCACGGCGTGCGGAGGATTCGCTCCGGTCGCATGGCCCCCTTCGTGGCGGACATGCATGCCCGCTACAAGTCCCACCGAGCACTGTGCCGCGAGTGGCTCCAGGAGTTTCCCGAGGAAGCCGCCATCGGCCTGATCCCCGCCGTGCTGACCAAGCGCGGAGGAACGGCCCGCACGGCCTTGAGCCTTCTGGCCGCCGACGGTCACGCAGAGACCATTCGCTCCGTCGCCGAACGCTACGGTCCCGAGGTCCACGAGCAGATCGAAGCCTTCCTGAGCAGGGACCCGCTGCTGGATCTGCCTGCACGAATCAAGAAGCTCCCCGCGTGGCTGGACCCCTCCTTGCTCCCGCCACCCCAGCTGAAGACCGGCGGCTCCCTGAACAGCGAGGGGATGAGAGCGATCTGCGAGATGCTCGCCTTCTCCCCGCTGGACCCGCCCTATGCGGGCATCGAGGCCTTGCGCGAGCACTTCACCCACGAGAGTCTGCGCTCCTTCTCCTGGCAGCTCTTCCAGATCTGGCGCGTCGCCGACGGCAGCGGCAAGACCGACTGGTGCATGACCCAGCTGGCGCACTTCGGGGACGACCGCAACGCCCGCGCGCTGACGCGCCTGGTCCGCAAGTGGCCCGGCGAGTCCCGCAACGCCCGAGCCAAGAAGGCGCTGCCTCTCCTGGCAGCCATCGGCACAGACGGTGCTCTGATGGGCCTGTACGGCATGAGCCGTAAGCTCAAGTTCAAGGCCCTGAAGAAGTCCGCCGGCGAGATGGTCACCATCATCGCGGAGCAGCGCGGGCTGACCGAGGAGCAGCTGGCAGACCGCCTCGTCCCGGACCTGGCACTGGAAGACGACGGCACCATGACCCTGTCCTACGGCCCTCGAGAGTTCACCGTGGGCTTCGACGAGGACCTGAAGCCCTTCATCCGCGAGGAGAGCGGCAAGACCCGCAAGAGCCTTCCCAAGGCCTCTTCGAGCGACGACGCAGCTCAGGCCAAGACGGCCAGGAAGAGCTGGTCCACCCTGAAGAAGGAAGCCAAGGTCGTGATCCGCGAACAGATCACCCGCCTGGAGCTGGCGATGGGCCGCCGTCGCTGGGATGAGCACGTCTTCCGGACCTTCATGGTCGAACACCCGCTGCTCATGCACATCGTCCGGCGGCTGGTGTGGGGGACCTACGACGCCAAGGGAGCCCTCACGGCGACCTTCCGCGTGGCCGAGGACCGCACGCTGAGCGACGCCCAGGACGACGCCTTCGTCCTGCCCAAGAAAGCCCTCATCGGCCTCCCTCACCGACTGGAGCTCGCCGCCTCACTGCAGACCTGGGGTGAGATCTTCGGAGACTACGAGATCGTGCAGCCCTTCCCTCAGATGGGCCGCGAGGTCTACCAGCTCACCACCGACCAGAAGTCCGCCTACAGCCTGGACGCGCTGAAGGGCAAGCAGGCCCACTTCGGCAAGGTCCTGCAACTTCGCAAGCTCGGCTGGCGGATGGGTCCTCCCGAGAGAGAGGCCATCCACAACTTCTTCAAGCCCATGGGCGGAGACTTCACGGCGGAGCTGACGGTGGACCCTGGCCTCACCGGCAACCCGGACGATGACCGCAGCATGCAGAGCATCACGAGCGTGGTCGTCCATGGCAAGGATCAGAAGAAGGCCAAGCTCTCCCAGGTGGGCCCGGTCATGATGAGCGAGTTGATCCGGGATCTCTCCCGCATGACGAGCTAAGCGCTGGCCCGTGCCCAGTCTCTACCTGGATCCCAGCGCCCAGCAGTTCTACCTGGTGCCCGACGGGGTCCAGATCGAGGACGGCTCGCTGACCGTGGTCACCCTGCCCGAGGGCACCCGTGATGTCGATCCCGAGTCCATCTCGATGTGGACCTGCGGCCACGACGAGGCGAAGGACTTCATGCTCCAACGGGCCACCGAGTGGGGAGGCGTGGCCCAGCAATGGGTTCAGGATGGCTGGCAGGCCGCCCGCAAGCGCGACTGGCGCAGCGTGCTGTCGGCCGCCCGGGTGGACCGCGGGCTGGACATCCTGGGCCGGGGCCTGCGCAAGGCCGCGGAGGACCTGAAGCAGCCAGCGCGGCCCGAGACCTTGCTGCTGTGCTCCGTCTGCTATGCGGAGGTCGACTATCACGACGACAGCTGCGAGGCCTGCTCCGCCGACCTGGCCAAGGACGCCCCGGTGGAGGTCAGCGCAGAGAGCTTCGCGGATCTGGAACGCACCCAGTGCCTGAGCTGCAGCGAAGAGATGATCGCCAGCGCCGCCGTCTGCTTGAGCTGCAGCACCTGGCAATAGGCTTGCTCCCCGTCCCGGAAGGATCGACTAGAGGGCCGCTGCGGAGGAGACCGGTGATCGCCACGTCGAACATGCGCTTCGATACCTTGCTGGAGCGATGCCGCGCCTACCCCTCTCAGCCGGAGCTTTCCCAGCTCGCGGGGCTGCTGGACCAGGCCGGCATGGAGGCCACCGAGGTCGAGGAACGCCTCCGCCCGGATCCGTCCAAACCCTACGGACGACGCGTCCTCCTGGCCACCGAAAAGATCGAGGCCATGATGGCCACCTGGACCCCGCGCACCTGGTGTGCTCCCCATGACCACGGTGGCTCCGTGGGGGGTGTCCGGGTGCTGAGAGGGCGAGCACGCCACCGCGTGTTCAAGCGAGAGGCCGGTGGCCTGAAGGTGGTTCGCGAGGAGACCGTCGAAGAGGGCGAAATCCTGCGCTGTGGCCCCACCCTGATCCATCAGATGCGTGCGGACGAGGACGAACTGGTCACGCTCCACATCTACGCCGGCCCCATTCCCTTCATGCGCGTCTACGAAGACGGGCGTACCTGGATCGTGGACGGCCGATGCGGAGCGTGGGTGCCACACGACCAACCCGAACTCCTTCGGGAGGTTCGCCCCTCCATCGGATAAGCGCGCGGCAATGTCCGAGCACCGCTCACCAGGTTGGTTTGAGCTGACCTTGTCGCTGATCTTCTGCGTCGTGGTGATGCTCGGTCCGATGATCTACATCCAGCAGGAGTACGAGCTCTTCATCAGCGAGCACGGGGGCATCAAGGAGGGGGCCGCCGGCGCCACGCTGGTCCTGGCGGTCATCCTGCGCACGGTCAGCCGCAGCCTGCTCCGCACGGCAGTCCGAGCGGGTGCCCGCGCAGGCTTGCAGGCCACCACCCGGCGGCTCATCCAGGTGTGGCTGCGCTTCGCCAGCCGCATCTTCCTCAGCCAGATCCTGGCGCGCTTCTACGACGGCGACCGGGTGATGCGGGTCCTGCCGCCCGGCTAGTCGAGCTCTCGGACTGGAGCCGTCTGGCTCTCCGACCGGCGGCGCCTGTCCGCGGGACGCCAGTCACTGACCTGCTGCGCTGGGTGCACGGGGTCGTTGAAGCGAAGAGTTGTCGCTGCATCCAGGTCGGTGACGCCGTGGGTACGGACGTAGAAGGTCTGTCGATTGTGCGCGAGGAAGTAGAGGCGAAAGGGGAAGAAGCTCTTCACCACCACGATGTCCGCGGCCCAGGGACTGAGCCCCAGCTCCGAGTAGAACGAGGGCTTCATCGCCAGCGGGGGACCCTCCGTGAGCACCAGGGCGACATCGCCCAGCTCCAGGACGACCACGCGTCCCAGGGTGGGGCGTGTGGCTTGCACCCGCACACGGCCGCGGACCGCCAAGGGAGGGTTCCTGTCGGGGTCGATGCGTCCGCCGACCTGCAGCTGCGTCTCCTGGGTGCTGTCCCAGAGCTGATCGACGGCGTGCGGGTCTCGCAGGGGCAGATAGCTTCGAAGCCCGGCGCCGTGCTCGAGGAGGGCTCGCAGCAGGTGCGTGTTCTCCCCCGCCGCGCCCGCCCCGACCACATCGGAGGCGTCGCAGATGCAGGCGGTTCCGAACCTGCGCCGGAGCCGCGAAGCGCGGATGGCGTCCAAGGCCTCCACCGGCCCCGGAAAACGCGGCGGTTCGACGTGGCGGACCGCCCAGGCGGCCTCTGCGAGTTCTTCTGCGAGCCGCGCTCCCAGCTCTGGAGCCGCGTCGGTCACCACGAGCACACTCCAGCCCAGGTCGGGGTGGTCGTTCCACGGGTGGCACATCAGCAGGCTGGCGGAGAGAACGCGGGGGTCCCGCTCCATGCTCTTGAGACGGCGAAACAGCGGCCGCATCGTCGGCAGGAAGTCCACGGTCGTGCCGCCTCCGAGAATCATCGGCAGGCTGCGCCACGCCATGGAGGGGCGACTGGCGCCCGACGCGGCCTGGACCAGCAGGCGAGCCGACCGGCGCCCCGTCTCCCGGTGGTCTCGGTGCGGATTGGTGCGGTAGGCCACCAGGGCGTCGACGGCGTCCACGAGCCGCTTGGTGACCTGCGCGTGCAGGTCGAGCGAGACCACGATGGGGATCCCCTCCCCCAGCACCTCGCGGGCCATCTCCACGATCTCCGCTTCCGGGTCGACGCAGGCGTGGGCCCCCATCGCACCGTGCAAGGAGAGGTAGAGACCATCCAGCGGAGCAGACTCGAGCAGGGCCTGCCGGAGTTCATCGATCAGGTGTTGCAGGGTGTCCTGGGTGAGGGGCCCCGAGGGCACCGCCCAGGCGCTCAGCAGAGGAACCACCTGGGCCTGACGAGAGGCCTCTTCGACGAAGCCGGAGAGCTCGGCGGCGGCGAGAAAGCCCTCCACCTCGACACCACCACGCTGACAGCGCTGCAACAGCTCCGCTCCGTAGTGCAGGTGCGTGCGGCGAAAGTCGTCCAGAGTCGTCGACAGGGGAGACAGGGCGTTGGTCTCCTGAGCGATTCGCCCGAAACCGAGCCTCATGACCAGCGGGCTCGCAGCGCGTTCACCTTGTGCACAGCACGCAGCAACGGGCCGTCACCCTCGGCGGCGCCGGAGAGCTCGGGTACTCCCCCCTCGGGGCTGTACATCTGCTCCATGACCTCGAGCACGCTCCTCTTGACGAGCCCTCGCAGGGGCACCTTGCTCATCAAGCCGTAGACCGCCGCTTCGCCCTCGGAGGAGAGCTCCGGGTTGGCGCGGACATAGGTGACCGCCTCCGCCAGCTCGGACAGGTAGAGCTCGACCACCGCAGCGTTGTTCGCGTTGACCGTGCAGTGGATCGAGGGCGGGTCCTGCTGCCGGTCCACCCCCCAGCCGCCGGCCTGGAGCTGGTCGGCGACAGCGTAGATGTCCAGCTCATCGGAGGTGTAGGTGACCACCGTGCTGTGGGCGAGGCCCATCAGACGCAGCCCCTGGATGCTCTGGATGCCCTCCGAAGCCGTGCGGCGGTCTCGCAGGCCTGGCGGGTGAGCTCCAGGTAGCCCTCCTCGCCGAGCCCGTTCAACGCAGCCCACGCCGCGGCGATGGGACCTCCGGGACGCGTTCCCGGAAGGCCCGGCGAGATGTAGATGCCTCCCGGCCAGTCCGTCGCGACGAAGAACTGGTGCCGCAGGTAGTCCATGCTGCGGTAGACGACGACGGAGGCCCCCTTGGCGGCGTAGCCGTACTTGTGCAGGTCAGCGGACATCGAGGTCACGCCAGGCACGCGGAAGTCGAACACGGGCAGGTCATGCCCGAGCTTCTCCATCCAGGGCAGGAGGAAGCCGCCGAAGCAGGCGTCGACGTGGAAAGGGATGCCCTTCTTCTCGGCGATGGCCCCGATCTCCTGGATCGGGTCAACGGTCCCCGTCACGTACTGGGGGGCGCTCGCGGCGATGAGCACCGTGTTGCGGTCCACCAGGCGCCGGAGGTGCTTCACATCGGCTCTGCCGTCGTCGCCGACGCGGGCTCGCTTGATGCTCAGACCGAAGAGGTGGGCCGCCTTGTCGAAGGCCACATGGATGGTCCGAGGCACGACCAGGTTGGGGCGCCGCACCCAGGGACGCCGGCGCCGGGCGCGGTCACGGGCCGCCTTGACCGCCACCAGGATGGACTCGGTGCCGCCGGAGGTCATGGTGCCCACCGACTCGGGCCCGCCGTTGAGCATGCCCGCGGTCATCTGCACGACCTCGGTCTCCATGCGCTTGAGGCTCTGGAAGGCGACAGGGTTCAGGCCGTTGGTCGCCAGGAAGAGCTCGTGGGCTCGCTCGACCAGCCTGTGGTGTTCCTCGCCAGCGAAGTAGATGAGGCTCCAGGACCGCCCCCCTCGCCAATCGATGTCTGCCTCGGCGAAGCCCGCCATCTGGGACAGCAGGGATTCGTGCTCCTGCCCTCGTGCCGGGATGCTGGACCGCATGCTCACCTCTCAATCATTTGATTACTACCCAATCAAATGATTGAGTGCCAGCAAAGACCCGTAGACAAAGCTATCTTTGGATTTCTGGACCTTGAATCCATTAGGATGAAGAGCAAGGGGGAGCCATGCCTCTCACGGTGCAACGAAAGCGGCGAAGCGAGGAGAGGGCGACCGAGCGCTCCTCGGACCATCTGAAGGATCCTCTGGGCGTGGCTCACCACGGCACCCGAGGCGGCGGCGGCGAGCTGCCGCATCGGGAGGCCATCCAGGCCTCCTTCGGTCAGTTCGATCTGGGCCATGTGCGGGCCCACACTGGAGCGGAGGCGGCAGACGCCACCGAAGAGATGGGGGCTCATGCCTACGCGACCGGCTCGGACGTGGCCTTCGCACCTGGGCACGCCGATCTCCACACGGCCGCCCACGAGGCCGCCCATGTCGTACAGCAGCAATCGGGCGTGCAGCTACAGAGCGGCGTCGGGAGCTCCACCGACCGCTACGAGCGTCACGCGGACGCCGTCGCGGACGCCGTGGTCGCTGGCGAGTCCGCTGAGCCCCTGCTCGGCGAGGTCTCCGGAGGACAGGCGGACTGCTGCCCCAAGTGCCACTTCGAGTACGAGGAGAAGATGGCCGAGGCCTACCTGTCCCCTGACATCACGGCCAAGCTGAAGGCGGAGCACGCCGAGCTCGACGCCGCGGGCCATCCGCCCGATGCGGTCCTGGCGCACTCGAAGCGGGAGATGCGTTGGTTCGAGGACCTGCCACCGGAGGCCATCGCTCACATCGAGCGCGACCACGACAAGCTCCTGGGTGACGCTCCCTCGGCCCCAGCACCGGGCACGAGCGTGCAGCTCAAGTGCAAGGACTGCAAGAAGGGCTGACGAAGCTTCAGTCTGATCCTCTGCGAAGACCCGGGCCCAGAACGCGGGCCTCCTCCGACGCTACGGTCGGCGCTGGAGGAGGACCAGAGGACGTGGACTTGGCCCGGAGCGCACGAGTCGAGCCTTAGCTCGGCTCGACCCCGGAGGACTCCCCTCCGCGAAGCAGCTGGTCCATGGACAGCCAGCCCGAGCCGTTCCACAGGATGAGGCCGAGGGCGACCAAGGTCAGCACCGCGAGCTCCAGCCCCTGGTTCGAGGAGAGCAGTCCCTCCGCCGAGTGCACCAGCACCGTGGCGCCCAGAAGGATGGGGATGTTGGCCACTGCGGCGACCCGCGTACCGAGCCCCAGCGTCATGCACGCGCCGCCCACGACGTGAGCCGCGACGATGTACCAGGCCAGCAGCGTGTTGCCCTGGCTGACCACCCCTGCCAGCTCCTCGAAGGCCTGCACGTCTGCGATGAAGTAGATGCCGCGCAGCGCCAGGGCGATGCCGACGAACATGCGGAGCACGGCGAAAAAAAGAAGAAGCCGACCGAGCCCCGGGAGATCCGCAAAGCCAACCTGAAGAGCCTGGTCTTCGCCTCCGCTCTGCTCTACGCGTCCTGGGTCATCGTCCTGGGCTACGGGCAGCCTGGCGCTGGCCAAGGGCCGGATCGTACCGCCGAGCCCCCAGGAGGAATTGGTGGCCGAAGCGCCCGGTCCCGACGTCGTCGTTCGCGCGCCTTTTCCCGGCGCCACCCCCTGGGCCAGCCCCCTGGTGTGGTTGGGAGCCGGAATCGCGGTGATCCCGCTGTGGGTCATCTTCCTGGCCCAGGCCGCGGTCACCCGCCGAATGGGGCGGATCATCCGCCACGAGACGGGCATCGACGGCGGCATCATCCAGCTCTACTTCGCGGGTGCCGCCAGCTTCATGCCTCTGACCAGCGACGTCGAGGTCGAAGGAAGCATCGCGGAACGCGGCAAGGTCAGCCTCGTGGGGCTCTGGGTCCCGACGGCGATCGCCGCGGTGCTGTGGGTCCTCTGGTACCTCCTCGGCAATCCCTGGATCCTGGTCACCGCCGACATCTTCCTGATCTACCCCATGGTCCAGGTCTTCCCGTTGAAGCCACTGGACGGCTCCGACCTGTGGGCCTGGAGCCGAGGCGCCTGGATCGGAACCTTCATCGTGGTCATGAGCACCTTCATCTTCATGGGCTCGGAGGCTCTCAAGAATGTCATCTGAGAACCCCAAGAAGCGCTCTGGAGGCAACCCCACCGCGGTCATGATGACCTGCATCGCGGTGGTGTTGGGTTGGCTCTACGCCTACAACATCGTCGTCCACGGCATGGGGGTCGTCGAAGGCTTCTTCAAGATCCTGGACGGCGTGAACGAGCTGGTCATCGGCGTCATCACCTTGACCGTGATCGGCCTGGGCATCGTCGCCGTCTTCACGGTCACCAACCTGTTCACGCAGTCGATGACCAACCTGTACTCGATGCGCATCGTCGAGGACCTGCTGCGCGCACACCTGATCAAGGGCGAGTTCAAGATCTTCTTCAGCAAGCTGATCAACCTCGACAAGCAACCCATCCCGGACAGTCCGCTCCCCCAGCACGTCAGCAGCGCCATCGCGGTCATGGCCTACCACTACCTGCTGGCCTGGTTCTACCTGGTGGTCTTCAGCGAGTGCCTGTGGTTCGCAGCGTGGTCAGCCGGCGTCTACCTGGACCTGTACCCCGAGACCATGAGCATCGTGCCCATGTTCGCCGTGGCCATCCCCTTCACCGCGCGGCTGATGGCCTGGGTCCGCTACCCCTACGCCAACGCCTATGCCAGCTTCATCCCTGGCATCCTCTTCATCGTCGTTCTGCTCCTGGCCTTCGTCGCCTACATGGGCGGGCCCTTCCAGTACTTCGTCGAGGACATCTACAACCGCGAGGTCGAAGGCTTCTTCGTACGCGGCAGTCTCTTCTGGAAGTTCATGCGCGAGGGCTGCATCATCGCCTTCTACCCGGTCTTCGGGGAGCTGGTCTTCCTGTACCTGCAGTACCAGAAGATCGAGAAGGAAGAGAAGGAAGAGAAGGACGGGGACGAACTCGAGGAGACTCAGGGCTCCTCGATGGAGTCCACGTAGACCCACAGGTCGGCCAGTTCCTCCGTGAAGGGCACTTGCACCGGCGGGAAGCGGAAGCCTGTCTTCGGGTCCAGATCGAAGGCGGTGACCCGGAAGCTGATGGCGAAGCGCTCGCGCTTCCACTGCGCCCGGCAGAAGAGCTTCACGAACTTCTCGATGTGCGCCGCGAACTGCCTGGGCGAAGCGTACTGCTCCTTCATCACCGGCCACAGGGCCCGGAACATCTCCAGGGGGTCCTGGCCAAGCTGGACGAAGGCGTACATGAGCTGATCCAGGACGCGGAAGGGCATCAGGTCGCCCTCGTCGGTCTGCTCGTATTCGGGCGGCCGCAGCTCGGCGGTGGGCTGCTGGACGTTGACGTGCTGAAGGGCGAGGATGCCGTGGAAGGACTGCGCCCACCTGAGCCAGAGGCTGATCAGGCTCTTGGGCACGTCGGCGATCGGCGCGACACCACCGCTGGTGTCACCATCCATCGTGGCGTAGCCCACCGCCGCCTCTGACTTGTTCGAGGTGGCCAGCAGCAGGCTGTTGTTCAGGTTCGCCACCATCCAGATGAGGCTGCCCCGTAGCCGTGCCTGCACGTTCTGGAGTGGGATGTCGTGCTGCTCCCAGCTCAGTGTCTCGCCGGTCATCTCCTGGCAGATCCGGATGTGCTCTTCGAAGGCGCCCTGGATGTTGCCGTCGAGATGCCGCGCACCCAGCTCTCCAGCCAGGGCCGCAGCAGCGTGACGCGTCACCGAGCCGGAGTTCTCGGTCGCCATGTAGGCGGTGATGAGCGGCGTGTCCGTGCCGTCGTAGACCTGCATGCGGCGTACGAGGACTGCCACCATGGCCGAGTCACGACCTCCGCTGAGCGCCAGGGCCAGGCTGCCGATACCGCTCTTCTTGACGTAGTCGCGGAGTCCGAGCGCAAGGGCCAACTCCAGCTCGATGTGCGGGATGTCGGAGTGCTTGAGCGGACCCACGAGGGGCTCCAGCCAGGCCAGGGACGCATCAGGGTGTCCTGCCGGCGTGGGCTCCCAGTAGGGAGCCGGTGGATCCGCGGTCCGTGAGGTCCCGAACTCTCCCTCGATGGACACCAGCTTGGGCCCTACGCCCAGTTCACCGCGGGCGTAGCTCTGGACCTGCTCGCGCCAGCTCCCCTCCTCCATCCGAGCCAGGCGCAGGGCGTCCAGATCGACGACGTGGTCGATCAGCTCCCACCGCTCTCGGAAGAGCATCCGTCGCCCCTCCTCCGCGATCCGACCGTCATCGCCCACCAGCACGCTCCCGTCGAAGACCAGGCGGGTGCTGTCACAGCCCAACAGGCTGGTGTAGACGTACGCACAGTGGTCTTCCTGGCTGATCTGTTCGACCATGCGGCGGCGAATGGCGTGCTTGCCCAGAACCATCCACGAGGCGCTCGGGTTGCAGATCACCTCGGCTCCCGCCAGGGCGTAGATCGACCCGGGGCGAATGCCCTTCCACCCGTCCTCGCAGATCTCGAAGGCGAAGCGTCCGAGCCCCGCGGTCTGGAAGACCAGGGTCCCCATGGGCACCTCGTCCCCGTCGGGGCTGACGAAGTTCTCGACCGTTCCGTGGGGCCAACTCTGGTACCAACGGTTCTCGTACTGCACGTCGCCGACCGCCATGTACTCCTTGGCAACCAGGCCCACGACGTGGCGGTTGGCCACAACCGCGATGGTGTTGTAGACCACGCCGCGGTGCCGCACCGGAAGGCCCAGGGCAACCACCATGCCGCCTGTGGCGGTGGCGAGATCCTCCAAAAGCCTCCAGCTGCGATCCAGGGTTCCGCGGCGCAGCAGACGATCGCCGAGGGAGTAGCCGGGGATGCACATCTCGGGCAGCACGAGCAGCTTCACGCCGCGCTCGCGTGCCTCCTGAATGACCTGCAGGATGCGATCGCGATTGCCGGACCAGTCACCAACGGTCTGGTTCAGGCTGGCGGCAGCGACGTGTGCGCACGCTGGAGAGATGGTCGACATGCCCCGACTCTAACGGGGGCATGCCGACCTTGGCTCTACTTCGCTGCGAGGGCCATCCCCTTCGAGGCGCTCTCCTCGGCGGGCAGCCACGCGTCACCGCGCAGGCGCCAGCTGACAAAGGCCGCGACCAGGATGATCTCCGCGGTCAGCCCCAGCCAGGCTCCTGCGGCCCCCAGACCCGCGAACAACGCGAGACCCAGGCCCACAGGAAGCTTGACCAACCAGGCCAGCGACACACCCAGCACCATGGTGAAGCGCGTGTCGCCCGCTCCCTTCAGGGCACCCAGACCCGCCATCGCCACCGCATCGAAGAGCTGGAAGCCCGCCGCGATGAGCAAGAGCGCGCGCCCTGCCTCCGCCACCTCGGCCGAGGGGTTGAAGACAGCGAGCAGCGGTCCGGGTGCGAAGACGAAGATCACGGTCATGCCAACCATGACCGCCACGGCCAGGCGCGTTGCGGCCTGCCAGGCCTGACGTGCCGCGCCGAGACGACCGGCACCCACCGCCTGACCCACCAACACCGAGGCCGCCTCGCTGACCGCATAGCCGGGCAGGAAGCTCACGCTGATGATGCGCACGACGATCACGTGCGCCGCCAGCGCCTCCTCACCCACCCGCGCCAGGATGGCCACGAAGAGCGTGAAGGAGAGCACGTCCAGGGCGAAGTGAACCGCCATGGGCGAACCCAGCCGCCAGACTTCGCGCAGCACCGACCGACGCAGTCCGACGAGGGCACCGGGAGCGCTCCGGTAGAGCAGCCACCCGAGGCCGATGAGCAGACTGAGGTTGGTGGCCCACGCCGCACCTGCGATGCCCAGCGCCGGAATCGGCCCCCACCCGAAGATGAGCAGCGGATCGATGGCGATGTTCAGCAGGTTGGTGGCGACCGTGGCGACCATGGGCGTGCGGGTGTCCCCACGCCCTTGGAACCACGCGATGAGGCCTGCCTGTGCGAACACGAGTCCCGCACCCCACAGGCGCACCTCGTACCAGGCCGAGGCGAGCTCAGTGGCCCTCTCACCCGCCCCCATCAGGGGGAAGATCCAGGGTCCCAGCGGGGTAAACAGCCCGGCGATCACGCCAAGCACCAGGGACATCCACAGCGCCTGCCACCAGTGCTCTCGGACCGAACGGCCCGCACCGGTGGCCTGGGCCACGGCGACGTTGATGCCGCCGAGCAATCCCCAGCCAAAGGCGATGAAGACGAAGCTCAGCGTGGACGCGAGCCCGATGGCCGCGACAGGAGTTGTTCCGAGTTGGCCGACATAGATGGTGTCGGCGGTCGTCATCGCCGTACGCGACAACATCGAGATCATGATGGGCCATGCGAGGCCCAGCACCGTGCCGACGCCGATCGAGGCAGGCAGGATGCTCGTACGCCGTTCCACGACGCACCTCCAGCAGCATAGAGGTCGAAAAAGGGGGGCTTTTTGTTGGGTGGGGGCGGCTAGCGCAGAGCCACTGACGTGCCCTCGCTGCCGTCCGCACGCCGAGTCTGAAGCGTGCTCATCAGCACCTCGGGCATGGGGAACGTCTCTTGCCTAGACACGCTCCTGGACGCGACAACCCCGGAATTGAAAAGGCCGGTAAATGAGTCTGTCGCTCCCCGCTGCGTTCGATGGATCCGGCCGGCCGGATCAATGACGCAGTCGTGGTGCCCAACCGCGCTCACAGCGGTGTAGCCACTGCTCTTCGGCGTCTCGGAGGCCTGAGTCGTAGGGGTCGTCGTTGTCGTCACAGTCACCGTCCTCGGCCGTGTACCCGTCGCCGTCGATGTCGACCAAGGAGCCGCCGGTGTCATCCGAGGCCGTGTCCATGCAGCCTGTCGCGACCAGGAAAAGAAGGAAGAACCAATGCATCCTCATGACGAAACTCCTTGGTGAGTAAGGACAATTTGCTTCTCTCAGGCCGCCCCAACTACTCGCTTCCCTGATCGGTGTGGATCCGCTGGGGGGTTCGTTTGAACTCACCGGCGGCCTGCGGCTCAGCTTCCTTTCCGCTTCCGCTGAGGGTGTCCACCAATCGGCCCCACGGGAAGCCCGCGTCTACCACGACTCAGACGCCTCCCGACACCTCGCCACGTGTCGAGATAGCCCCTGCCCGGAGGCCGAGAATGTTCCTGCTCCTTGCCTGCACGTCGCCCGAGATCGGGACGGATGACAGCTCGGTGCTCACGGAGAGCGGCGACAGCGAGACGGCCTGGGACACGGCCTGGGAGCTCAACGGAAGCTGGCCCCCCCAGCCCGTTCCGCTCACGGACTTCGTGGCCCACAACATGGACGGCAGCGAGCGCAGCGCCGAGAACCTGGCTGGCCACGTGACCGTGATGTGGTTCTACCCGGCCGCCGACACCTTTGGCTGAACGATCGAGGGTTGCGGGTACCGCGACCTCTACACGGCGTTTGAGAGCCGAGGCGTACACATCGTCGGCGTGAGCTTCGACGAGCCTTCGGAGAACCTCGCCTGGGCCGAGGACGAGGGCTTCCAGTTCGAGCTGTGGAGCGACACCAACCGCGAGCTGGCGACGATCTACGACGCCGGCCCCACGGCCTCCACCGCCGACCGCGTCACGAAGCTCCTCGGCCCGAGTGGAGACCTGAAGCTGGAGTACCTCCAGGTCAACTTCACCCTCGGAACGCACCCGCAGCTGGTGCTGGACGACATCGACAGGCTGTGGCCGAACCTGGAGCCCTAGTCCACCCGGAAGGGACGGACCTGCTTGATGATCAGCCGCCCGTCCTCCTGGACCTTCCACTCCGTGTCCAGCATGGCGTCGACCTCCAGGGGGTAGACCTGCTGCACCTGCCAGAGTGCGGCTCCCAGCTCCTCTAGGCGCTCGTCCTCCAGGACCACGCCGCCCTCGCTGGTCTCGGTCACCCGCTCGATGCCGGTGACCTGACCGGAGGAGGAGAGGCTCAGCAGGGAGCGCTCGGGCCAGACGCCGCTCTCGGCGCTGACCACATCGAGCCAACCCACCTGGGCGTTCACCAGGAAGCGCTCGTCCTCGGGGTCCGAGGGCACGCCGGTGAAGGCCACGATGTTGGCCTGCTCGTCCTTGGAGCGGGTGTCCACCAGGATGCCCATGCCAAGGCTGAGCTGGTCGATGCCGTACCAGGCCCGCTCCTCCCAGGCACCGACCCGCCACAGGCTGGCCCAGACCTTGAGCAGACCGCGCTCGATGGTGCGCTCGTCGGGCTGGTCGGGATCACACAGACTGGGGCCCTCGTCGTCGTCGTCGAAAGAGTCCGCAGCACACACGCTGGTGCTGTCGTAGAGCCCAGCGCCGCTGAAGCTGACCGCGTCCTCTGCGTTGGAGCTGGAGCGGAAGCGCACCATCACCCGGTCGCTGCCCTCGGCCAGGACAATGGCGTCGTAGAGCGCTGAGACCAGCTCCGGGTCCACCTCGCTGGCACGGATGTCCTCCCGAAGCTCGTCCAGCGCCTCCCGGCGATAGGCACCCTCCCCCAGGAAGACCTCGTCGGCGTGCAGCGCCTCGATGCGATCCTGGAAGCCCTGGTCCACCATCTGGTCCATGTAGAAGCCCATGGGAAGCAGGAAGCCGTTGAGCTGGAGCTCCGGATCGATGCGCTGGTAGAGCGTGGCCAGGTTCGTGCCCTTGCTGCCATAGGCGGCCACCCCCGCCTGGCGCTGCTGAAGCGTGTCGGTCTGGAGCTCGAGCAGCCCCACCAGGGCGTCGGTCTCGAAGTCCGGCTCCACAACCTCGACGGGATCCGGGCGCAGATCCTCCCACCAGGCTTCGGCCTCCTCGAGGGTGGCGGGTCGAATGTCCCAATCCTCTTCACCGCACTCGAAGCGCACGAGCTGTCCAGACCAGTCGGACAGCGCGTCGAAGGGAGCACGGATGTAGCAGTTGGGCGTCCCGCGGGCCGCGCTGCGCACGTTCAGGTGCGAGAGCTCCCCCTGGCGGCTGCCCGTGACGATGCCGCTGACCACCCGCTCCAGATCCAGCGGCGCCTCGTCCAGCACCAGGATGTCCTGCCAGCCGAACTCGGCCTTGGCTTCAGCATCCGCCAGCTCGGCCAGCGGCTGCAGGCGCAGGGTCCCATAGGCCTCTCCCTGGCTGTAGACCTCGTAGGGGAGCTCATCGTCTCGACCCCGGATGGCGAAGGGCGCGTCCCAGCCATCCGCCGCATCCCGCTGGTTGGAGGAGTTGGGCACGAAGGTGAGCGGGCCCAGGTCGGTGCAGCGAGACAGCTCCTTCCAGACCGTGAGCACCTCCTCGTAGGTGACGGTCATCTCCGCCCGAGCGGGGTCGTCCCACACGATGAAGCCCATGAAGGGGCTGCCGTCGGGTGCGATGAACTCGCTGATGTTGCCGCTGAAGTAGACGTGCGGCTCCTGCAGCACCATGCGGGAGTACTCCTGCTGGTCGATGCCCGGGTGCAGGTCCCCGAAGGCCTCGGCCAGCATGGTGCTGTGCAGGTCCCAGATCTGGGCGTTCGCAAAGGTCATCGGGAGCTTCGCTTCCGGCCCTGCGGGGATCAGCCACTTCGTCGACGAGGCCTGGTCCACGGGCGCAGCCTCGACCGTCAGTTCGTCCCACTGCTCCCAGCTCTCGATGCGGTGACGGCAGACCAGCACGTCGCGTTCGCGGCTGGCCCGCCCACAGAGGCCCGCGCCGTAGCCATCGTCGACCGGCTCATCACAGCCGAGGACAAGCAGCAGGGCGAGCATCAGGCGGGGCTTCCACCACGCCTTCGCAGGGCCATGACCAGGCCCGCCAGGCAGGAGAGGAGCGAGAAGGACAGAGGAGCTGCCGAGCAACGCCCGCCGACCAGAGGAGGCCTCACGACGTCGGCCTCCACACACACGGGGTCGAGGACGGTCCGCGTTCCAGCCGCGTCCTCCTGGGCCACCGTGAAGCAGAGCTCCGACGGCCGCTGATCCGTCCATTGCTCCGAAAACAGTGAGACACCGTCCGGGTCGGCCAGGCGAGAGTTCGTGGGCTGGCCGTCGTCATCGACGAGCAGCACCACGGACAAGCCGTCGGGATCGTCGCCCGCCACGACCTCGATCGTCCCGCTCAGAGTGCCGAAGTCCCTGTACCAGGTCGCCTGGGCATCTCCGGTGGTGGGGGGCTCGGCTCCCACGGTGGACTCCGAACCGGTGGTGAAGGACACGATGGTCTCCGTGCCTCCGTAGATCTGAGGAGCCGCACGGAACACGTAGGTCGTGTCGGGCTGCAGGTCCTCGTCGGGTGCGAGTCGAAGCAACGCGGCCGCATCCCTGGTGGCGCTCGCGACCACCTCGCCCCCTTCGGTCTCCAGGGAGAGTTCATAGGACTCCCCTCCGCACCAGAGGTCGACAGTCACCGCAGGAGCGACATCCACGGGGACCTCGATCGCACCACTCTCCGGGACCACACCGGTCGCCCCGGAGTTGCTGCAGCCGATTCCGGTGTCGATCACCATCTCCTGTTGGGCCACTGCGACTGAGAGAAACAGCAACATCAGGACTCCCGGCGAATCAGGAGGATACCGAAGAGGCCGGCCAGCATGGAAGCGCCCAGGGGCGTCGTGCTGCACAGACGTCCTCCGCTCCGCTGCAGCTCGGGCACGGCACAAGCCTCGACCGTCTCGGTACGGACGCCAGCGCCGTCTTCCTGTGCGATCAACAGGCAGTACTCATCGGGCAGCTCCTCGACACGGTCGCTGTACCAGAAGCCCCCATCCGGGGCCACCGACAGCACCTCTCCGTCCTCATCGACGAGGACCAGGATGCTGAGCCCGTCCGGGTCCTCACCCAGCTCCGCCTCGAGGTAGCTGCTCAAATCAAAGCCAGAGTCCGAGCTCCAGGCATCGACCGTGAGGCCGGTCGCCTCGGGTGCCTCGGCACCTTGGACCTGCCCGGAACCCGTTGTGAAGAGGACCTCGGTCTCACCCCAGGTCGCATCGACGACGAGCAGTCGGTACTCGGTGTCGGCCAGCAGCTCGTCCGCCAGGGGCAGCCGTGAGATGCCTGTGCCGGCACCAGCCACCGTGATCTCCTCCTCCGCGACCAGCTCACCGTCCAGCTCCAAGGTGATGGTCATCGAGCCACCCATTGAACAATCATCCGCCCAAATGACCCCTGGGGCCACGTCCGTCGGGACATGGCTGGCGCCTGCAGCTGGCACGGTGTGGGTCACGTAGGGTTCCCTGCAGGCAACCATGTCGGCGGCACCATCGACCTTGGCCTGGGCAACGGAGAGGGTGAGCAAAGCGAACATCGGGTTTCTCCTGGGGTTTACGCTCAGAAAAGCAAGTCCCGTGCCAGGCGGGAAGACGCGGTCTGCGGGCCGATTCAGGGCGAAGGGAGTGCCAGGATCACGACATTGGTGCCGCGATCGCGCCCACCAACGACTCGACCCGGCTGCTCTCACAGCCGGGCCGACAACTCTTGGGCGAAGCCCCTACGCTATTGGATGTAGATCAGGCTCTCCTCGCTGATCGTGATGGCTTCGATGCCCACATCATCCAGCGGCGCGGGCTTGAATCCTCCCTCCTCCCACAGGCTCGCCTCGGAGAGGATCCACTCGGAGTCCCTGCGCTCGGAGTGCCCAATGGGCATCAGGCTGAGGGACTCACCCGAGAAGTCCACCACGTGGGTGTACGACTGCGAAGGCTGGGACCAGATCGTGCTCTTGTAGGCGCAGTCGATGGGCTGGGTGGTGTACTGCCACTGCTGGGCAAGGTCCATTCCCTCGATGAAGCCGAAGAGCGACAGGTCCAGAATCGCGCGCTCCTCTTTCCAGAGCCCATGCCAGGTGTTGGCCGGAGTCAGGTCCTTGCCAGCGTCTTCCAGGATGGTGGACAGGTAGGCGATCTCCTCGTCACCGGGCAGGTAGCCAGGGTTCTCCGCGATGCGGGCCAGCATCGCGTCCAGGAAGAAGTTCATTCCTGACGAGCCGCCACCGTACACATCCTGCAGGACGGCGCCCGTCTGCCCCTCCCGGAAGTTGGTCTTCACGCGAGCCGCCAGGTACTGCAGCGAGCCCCTGGTCTCCATCGAGCCGTCCCAGGTTTCCAGTAGGTTCAGCACACGCAGTGCGTCCTCGGAGAGCATCCCCGGCGCGACGAGCTCGACGTGCTCTGCGAGGGCGATGACGTCGAGCTTCGTGGGATCGACGCAGTCGTACTGGACCGTACTGAGCATGCTGTCCAGGTCGAAGACCGTCTGGGTGTCCAGCAGATCCCGCAGGCGGCGAGAACGGTGCGAGTGTCCGCCGGTGTTCCCCGGAATCACCAGGGGCAGCGGGTACCAGGCACCGACGGGACGATGATTCCCCGAGTACACGGCACCGCCCGACCGGTCCGTGACCTGGGGCATGTACCGGTGGGGAATGATGTCCAACCAGGCCGTGTCTCGCTTGCCGCCGTCCAGGGCGATGAGGCCCGCAAGGGGCTCGCTGGGGGAGCGGAGGGGCACGGCGCCGATGAGGCTGTAGTAGGTGTGTCCCTCGGCATCGGCGGCCACCAGGTTTACCGCCGGAGCACGCCAGTCATCGAGGGCAGCGACAAAGCTGTCCAGCGAGTCGGCCTTCATCATCTTCAACATGCCCGTCTCGGTCGCTCGACCTTCCGACCACAGCGCTGTGTGCAAGGCGTAGCTTCGATCGGCGCCGTCGATCAGCTCCGTGATGACCGGTCCCCAGATGCTCTCCTGGTAGGTGATGTTCACCGTCGCGCCATCCTTCACGAGGATCTCTTCCCGCTCCTCCTGCAGCGTGTAGATCTGGCCATCGACCTGGTAGGTGTGGTCGTCCAGCATGTCGAGCACGTAGAGATCACCCTGGTCAGAACCGCTCGCGGTCACTCCCCAGGCCACCTCCGGGGTGAAGCCGATGGCGAGCCCGGGCGTGCCGGGAACCGAGATGCCGCGTGCGTCCAGCGTGTCGCCCTGCACGGCGAACTCGTACCAGATCGCCGGTAAGCGCAGGGGAAGCTGCGGATCCGAGATCAGGATGGACTCGCCGCTGTGGGTCCGAGCCCCTCCCACGGCGTAGGCGTGGGAGAACTGAGGAGCGTCGACTCCGGGCTGCATGAAGGCGTCCTGCCCGTCCCCATCGAATCCAAGGGAGCGCGCGTAGTCCTGGACCGACTGGACATAGACGGGATCCAGGTCATCCAGCTGCACTACCCCAGCGGAGGGGTCTCCCGGGTGGATGTCGAGCCACATCTCCAGGGCTTCTCGCTCACCGAATTCCCTCACGTCCTTCTCGAACTCCACCAGGCGTTCGGCATCGCCCAGACCCTGTCCGGCGAAGGCCCCGGCGAGGGCATACCAGCTGGCGATGCAGTGTGCGGGAGTCCAGGTCTGCGGCTCCACGCCGTAGCTCGCGAAGAGCGGACTGGGGTCATCGGAATGCACCGCGGTCCAGGCATTCACGCCGTCCGAGTAGGCCTGCAACAAGGCAAGGGTCTCGTCGTCGAGTTGCTCGGCTGCTGCCTGAGCGCTTCGCCAGAGCCCCATGTGTCGGGACTTGATGTCCTGGTCCGTGTGCTCGGCGCCGAAGTGCTCCGCCATCCGCCCCTGCTGCGAGAGCACCGCCGTGGTCATCTGGAAGAGCCGGTCCTCAGCCTGCGCCCAGCCAACACCGTAGAGAGCCCCCTCGTCGGTGGGCGCCTCGACATGCGGCACACCGTAGGCGTCCCGGCGAATGATGATCTGTGCAACACCATCATCACCCTCATCCCGAGATGGGTCTGAGGTGTCGGGTGGCGTCGGACCAAGCAAGCAAGAAATCAGAGTCAGAATCATGGAACCTCCTACTTGAAACGGTAGAAGGCCCTTCTGTGGCTTGGATGTGTCAGGACGTGTCAGCCCAGCCAACCGACACCATCAGCTATCTTGAGGACATGAGCGAGGCTCTTCAGCTCACCAGTTGCCGCGTCGACCTGCGTCGCCGGCGAGTGCTTCGGCCGGGCATCACCACCCGGCTGACTCGAAACGAGGCCGAACTGCTCGCCTACCTGGTCGGGTGTCCGGAAAACACGGCCTCCCGCGACGAGCTCCTGCGCGAAGTCTGGGGCTATGCCCCTTCCGTCAACTCCCGGGCCGTAGACCAGACGGTCAAGCGCCTGCGCCCCAAGATCGAGCCCGACCCCTCATCACCGGTGCACCTCATCACCGAGCACGGTGTGGGCTATCGGCTCGCGCTGCTGGAGTTTGAGAGCAGGCCCAGCGAGGAGCTCGTCGGCCGCTCGACCGAGCTGGCTCAGCTTGCCGAGTTGCTGGGCCAGGCCCGTCTGGTGACACTGCTGGGGCCCGGTGGCATCGGCAAGACGAGCCTCGCCGCCTACCTTGCCGAACGAACCCACGGGGTCTGCTTCTGCGACCTGAGCGCTGTCCGGGATGCCCCCGGACTGCTGCAGGCGATCGCTGCCGTGCTCGGCCTGGAGCTCCCTGGAAGCCTGGAGGCCGCGATCGAGACCATCGGGACAGCCCTGGACGGCCTGGTGGTGCTGGACAACTTCGAGCAGCTGAGTTCCTGCACGCCGCTGGTCAGTCGTTGGCTGGAGCAGGCCGAGACCGCTCGCTTCCTGGTCACCTCGCGAGTGCGGCTGCGGCTTCCCCAGGAGCACTGCCTCGAGCTCAGCCCCCTGCAGCCCCACGACGCGGCAACCCTCTTCGCCCGGAAGGGTTCTCCACTGCGCCCGGACCTGCAGGTGGATGCGACCGTCTACGACCTGGTGAAGCGCCTGGACGGCATCCCTCTGGCCATCAAGCTCGCGGCTGCCCGCAGCCGGCTGCTGAGTCCACAGCAACTGCTCGAACGGGCCAGCCTCGATCTGCTGGTGAGCTCCGACGAAGGGCGCCACGGAACCCTCCGTCGCACCATCGCCTGGTCGTGGGACCTGCTCAGCGAAGACGAACGCAGAGCGCTGAGTCAGCTCACCGTGTTCCGGGGGAGCTTCGCGCTGGAAGCGGCCGAGGCCGTGCTCGGGGACAGCGGACTGGAGCTGCTCGAGAGCCTCTTTGACAGCTCCCTGGTCCAGGTGGATGGCGAGCGTGCCTGGCTCTACGAGAGCATCCACCAGTTCGCCGCCGAGCACCTGGAGGACGCTGCGCCAGCACACCAGCGTCACGCGGACTGGCTCCTGCAGCACATCGAGTCCCGGCGGAACCCCAGAGGCCACCGAGCGTGGGAGACCTCTCACGCCGTGTTCACGGAACGCGAGAACCTTCGCTCGGTGTACGAGCACACCCAAGGCAACCGGAGGGCTCAAGCTGCTCTCCAGCTGGCAGACCTGTACGCCCGCCGTGGGCCCCTGGAGCTTCGACGCGAGGTCCTGGACCACGCCCTGGACCAGGACGAGCTCGACCGTGGGCTCCAGGCTCGTCTGTACGCTGCTCGTGCGGCGGCGGCGTGGCCCCGTGCGGCGGCGCTGGACGACCAGCAGAAGGCCTGGGACATCGCACGCTCCGCGGGCGACCGGCCGCAGCTGCTCCGCATGGGCGGGAAGTACGCCCAGCTCCTGGCTGCCCACGAGCGCTTCGCGGATGCTGAGGCCTGCATCGCCGAAGCGCTCACCCTGATCGACGACGAGTCCTCGCGAGCCAGTCTGATCTACTCGCGTGGCCGCGTTCGAGCGGATGACTTCGACCTGGCTCTGGCCGACTGGGACACCGCCCGGCGGATCTTCGAGGAGCAGGACAACGAGGTCTCAGCCGCCAGCTGCCTGCACGCCTCGGTGATGCTGGCGCTGGAGCACGATCGGCTCGACGGTGCCGAGGAGCGCTTGGACCGCGCCATCGCCAAGCTCGAGCGGGCGGACGAAGATCAGGCGGAGCTCCTCGTCGGCATCCACGGAATGATCGCCCTGGCCCAGGGGCGGCTCGACGAGATCGAGCCATGGCTGAAGCGAAGCCACCGGTGGTCCCTGGAGACCGGCGACTGGAGCTTCCAGGGGGAGGACCTGATAGAGCTGGGCTACCTGGACCACCTGATGGGAAGGAGCGATCGCGCACGCTCCCACTACCAGCAGGCCCTGGCCATGCTGAGAGCGGTCGCGATGGACTCGCACTCACACATGCTCGAAGCGCTCCTGGCGGCTCTCGCGTGGGAGCAGGGCGACGAACAGGCCAGTCGGAGCTACCTCCACTGCATGTCCGACCGGACCGAGCGCATCGGGACACCCGCGGCTCAACGGCTCCTGCTCACGACGCAGCACTACGTGGCGGGCGAGCCCATCCCATCCGCCATCACCCAGCGAGACCGGATCTCCCTGGGCGTGCGCAAGTTCCTCCAGCTTCAGCGTCCGCGCCGCCCCAGCTCTTGAGCCGGGGCGCGTGGCTCACTGCACGGTGAAGGCGGTCTTGCCGTTCTTCGCGTCGTAGGAGAACAGGACGGTCAGGTTCCAGTTCCCAACAGACAGGTCCGACATCGTGGTCCCCTCCTCGAGGCTCTCACCGGGCGGGAGACTCCAGGTGGTCACTACCTCGGTACAGTCGACGGCCGTGGTCCCGACTGCGGTGCCGTTGCTCCAGGTGTAGGAGTCCACCAGGCAACCCCGGTTGGTCTCGAAGGTCAGGTCGTCCTCGCAGGGGTTGGTCACCAATCCCACGAACTCCACGTCATCGCCCTTGCTGAAGGTCGTCGTCACCTTTCCGCTCTTGTCGCGCGTCTCGGCGCTCCAGACCAGGTTGTCGACGTCACACTCGGGATCGGTGTCGGCATCGGAGTCGGTGTCCGAGTCTGCGTCGGCATCCGCGTCCGCATCGGAGTCGGAGTCGGAGTCGGAGTCGGAGTCCGAGTCGGCATCCGTGTCCGTGTCCGTGTCCGAGTCCGCATCGGTGTCGGCGTCGGCTTCGACGCCCGTGTCCTCGCAGTCCGGATCGTCCTCACATTTCTCACCAAAGCACGCCAGAATCGTGAATAGCAGCATGGTCACCTCCACGACCAACAAAGCCTCAGAGATGCCGGGGCCACAAGTCGACGGGCCATTTCATCGGCCTGTGAGGCTATTCGACGCTGTGACCCGCCTCGATCCAGGCGAGTGTTCCGCCCTCGACGTTGACCGTCCTGAAACCCAGATCCGAGAGCTCGCCGGCAGCCCGGGCCGAGCGTCCACCGGAGCGACAGACCAGGTAGAGCTCGCCCTGGTTCTCCAGCTCGCCCACACGCTGGGTGAGTTCGTCGACGGGGATGTTCACCGCTCCCGGAATGTGCCCTTCGGAGAACTCCTCCGGCGTGCGAACGTCGACGAGGGCGGACACCGTGCCGGCTTCGAGATCGGCCGCCAGGGTCTGGACGTCGATGTTTCGGGGCGCCGTCACCTCGGTCGAAGCGAGCTCCGGTGCCGGAGCCGAGGCCCGCCCACAGGAGGAGAGAAGCAAGAGCAGAAGCGTCATGAGCACCTCTAGCCTTTTGCTAAGGTCCCAGCTGCTGGAGGCATCATGGCGAAGGTCGGTTGGTGGGATGGTGACTGGGCCCGCACGACGGCGATCAACGATCAGTCGCACATGCTGGACGCGCTGGACCAGAGCAGCCTGGGCATGGCCGAGTCCGTGCAGAAGCTGTTCCAACTCGATCGTCGGCAGGGGCGGGACATCGCCAGGCTGGAGGCCAAGGTGGAGGTGCTGCTCGAGCTCCTGGTGGAAGCCGGAACCCCCCGCGAGGAGATCGCCCGACGCCTGGAGGCCAAGTTCCCGGCTCAAGAGAAGAAGACGGAGGAGAGCGGCTCATCCGCCCTGATGGTCACCTGTGCCAGCTGTCAGCAGGAGGTACCCGCCAACGGCACCTTCTTCACGGAGACCGGCGAGGTCTGCGACGCCTGCTACGCGAGCTAGTCAGCCCACCACGTCCCACAGCATGATCCGCTGCGCTGCGTACCAGCTGCCGTCGGAGAGCTTCGTGCCATCGAAGAGATCGACGTGCCCGGTGCCTCGGTACCCCTGCCACACCCACTTGTCGCCCTGCTTCACCTTCAGCCGCAGCTTGTCGAAGGCCACGAAGCCCTTCTTGCCGGAGGCGTAGGCCTTGGCCTCCTGGGCGGACTTCTCGCCATCCACGCGCTTCACGTTCCGGCCCCTTCCGGGGAAGACCTTGGACGGGTTGCCCTCGTGGTGCTGCATGTAGGTCCACATCTCCCGGGCGGAGACGATGAGGTGGTCCGCGTCCTCGGGCGTCTCGGGATCGTCTGCGCGCGGCATGTAGAGACCCTTCTCCCGGAGCTTGTCCAGACCCGCTTCCCTGGCCTTCTGCCGCGTGATCTTGAAGTCACCCCCGAGCCGGTTGAACATGGTGCTCATCCGGACGGCACAGGTGTTTTCGAAGGCATCCTCCTTGAAGCCCAGCTCCTTGTTCAGGTCCGCCGAGCTCGTGTTCTGGGAGGCGTCGTCCATGTAGTTGTGCGGGTGGGCCGCCCACATCTTCTGGAAGTCCTCCTCGCTGTCGAGCTTCCCATCCGCCAGGGAATCCTGCAGATGGTCTTCCCGCTCGGTCTCGTCGGAAGACGAAGACGAAGACGGATTGCGAGTACGGACGTCGGGCACCCCCGAAGTGTAGCGCTTTGATCCCCCACCCCCCCCCAGAATCACAGGCGGCTGGCCAGAAACTCGGTGACCCGTCCCCAATACTCGTCGCGCAACTCCTGGAAAAGGTCGTGCCCGTTGTCTTCCCAGGCATCCAGGATCACCAGCTCGGCTTCCTTGTCGGCGCCGACGAGGGCGTCGTAGACCGCGGTCGCCGTGGCGACGTGATCCTCGTTCTCGTTGTTGAACTCCGGAAGGTCGTTCTCGGCGACCAGCACCAGCGTGGTCGCCTGGACCTGGTCGGCATCCTCCAGCACCGAGTAGAGGAGGCCGTTGACCGGAGCGGGCGCCATCACCACGCCCACGCTCACGTCCGGACGCTCGGTCAGCGTCGCCACGGTGAGGAAGCCTCCTCGCGAGAAGCCGAGCACCGCCACCGGAAACGGACCCTCCCCAGCAGGCACACAGAGATAGCCCTCCAGTCCGTCGCTGTAGGTGACGGTCTCGACCACCTGCTGCGGGCTGGTGGCGCTGTCCCCTGTGTGGGCATCCGAGGAGGTGCACCCGCCGAGGGCTGCGAACAGTGACCAGGCACCCATCCCGCAATCCTACCGTCTCGCCCTCTCACCCAATCCGGCCCATCGACCCTAGTCAGGGTCCTCCTGCTGATCCTGATCGTCCGCCATCTGAGCCAGGGCCATGAGCGCGTCGTCGGCCCCCCGGTCCGAGTAGAACATCATCGTCATGTCCTCATCGACCATGTTTACGCAGGGAATGCCCGTGGGCTTGATCCAGGTGTGGAGGGTCTTGCCACTGTCCAGCAGGACCGGAACTTGGGGGTGGGGATAGGCGGCGTACCAGCGCTCGATGGTGCTCTCGTCCGCGTCCAGGTGGTCGATGTCCTCGTAGATCACGGTCAGCCAGTAGACCTCTTCGTCCCAGATGAGCTCGGGAATGACCTCGTAGGAGGAGTCCCACCAGACGTAGTCCTCCGTGTAGCTGGCGTCGCCCGTCTCCAGGAAGGCCGCCAGAGCCTTGCAGGGCCCACACCACTCGGCCGACAGATCGATGACCACCGGCTTGCCCTGCATGGCGAAGTCGTAGAGGTCGACCTCCTCCCCAAACTGATCGACGGCCTTGTAGCGGGGAAAGGTGGCGCCAGCCTCGGGCGTGGAGTCCCAGCCCGGGTTCTCGATGTTGTCCTTGTCGCGGTTGTAGGGCCATCCACCAAGGTAGATCACGCTCTCCGCGTCCAGAGGATCGCTGTCGGCGTGCACCTCGTCACCGTCGCCGTAGCCGTCTCCATCGCTATCCACGGAGTCGGGGTCCGTACCGAGCGCGGCCTCTTCCGCATCGGTCAGACCGTCACCGTCGGAGTCCACGGGGGCGGCGCTGTCTCCATCGCCAGGCCCTCCAAACCGGATGACACAGCCCGAGACGAGGAACAAGAGGCTGCCAAGGAAAGGGTTCATACCGGCAGGCTCCGTAGAGACGACTACTTGGTGGGCTTGAGGCCCTCCTGGACCTCGAACTCGTTCACCACGGCGCAGGAGGTGTACTCCTTGTCGGAACAGGCCTGGAGCTTCCACATGCCCGGCTTGGAAACAAAGCGGGTGAGGTGCTGGCCGACATAGCAGCGGCCGACCTCGGAGTTGATCCGATTGACGCAGGAATAGCCTTCCAGCCCCACTGCACCGTCAGGCGCAATCCAGCGAAGGACCAGGGGGTCCGGGCTCTCGAAGTCGAACTGCCACCAGAAGTGGTCGTCGTAGTAGAAGGTCTTCAGCTCGCCCTTCACCCTGGGGTCGAAGTCTCCGGAGGCCGTGGCCGCCACGGGCGGGGCCTCCTCGGAGGGAGTCACCTCGACCGTGGCTTCTTCGGCCGAAGGCTCGGCTGGAGCCTCCTCCACAGTTTCCTCCGTGGGCTCCTCGACCTCGGCGTCCTCCGCGGGCTCCTCAGCTTCGGCGTCCTCCGCGGCTTCCTCCCCCTCGGCGTCCTCCGCAGGCTCCTCAGCCTCGGCGTCCTCCACGGCTTCATCTTCCGCCGCGAGCTCCTCGGCATCCCCTTCCTCGGCGACCTCCGCCTCGACAACAGGCTCCACCACGGGTTCGACGACCGCTTCAACCACGGCGGGCTGGACCGGTGGCGTGGGCTCCACAGGTGCCGGCTCAGGGGTCTGCCAGAGATCGGAGGTCATCCACGCGAGGCCAAGCCCCAGCGCGAGACCAACCGCCAGCGCCCCGAGTACCGGTCCGCTCAGGAGCGCATCCTCGGTCTCCCCAGCAGGCTCCGTGCGCTCGACGGAGCGAACACCCGGATCCGTGGATCCGCTCAGGAGCGCATCCTCGGTCTCCCCAGCAGGCTCCGTGCGCTCGACGGAGCGAACACCCGGATCCGTGGAGTCGAGCGTGGCCGATAGATCGGGGTCGTCTGCTTCGACGGTCGGGTCGGGCTCGAGATCCTGTTCCCGACTCGCTGCGACCCCATCTTCGGTGCCTGGATCGGGAGGGTCTTCCGCAGCTGCCGCCTCACCTCTCGGTGCATCCGGCGGCGGGAGAAAGCCCTGCGGTTCCATGTCCGGGATGTCGGTAGGAAGATCCGTGACGTCTTCCGGCTGCTCCTTCTCCCGATCTGGGGAATCCTCAGGGCGCTGATCGCGGGCCGACATGAAGAACTCCTTGGAATCGCAACCCTCCCACAGCTATCCGCGCCCTGTCAAAGGGCCGAGATGGCGTCGGGTTCCACCGGCAAGCCCCCACAGCCCGCGCATCCGACCTCAGGCCGCAGACGACACGGTCCGAGGCCCAAGCGAGGGACCATGCCCTCTCCCGATGGAGCAGCCGGGAACGAGACCAAAGTTCAAGGGCCCCGAGCAGCCGAAAAGTCCGCTCACCCGCCTAATTTCATCGCTTTCGAGTGTGGAATCTTCTTCCTGTGCTGCCTTCTCGGCCTTGAGCCACAGCCGGTTCTGCTGTCAAATGGCCATCTCACTGCCACAGGCTGGAGAATCATGCACAGCTACGTTTCCAAGGCTCTCGATACGGTAAAGACTCGGGATCCGGATCAGCCGGTCTTCCACCAGGCGGTGGTGGAGGTGCTCGAGACCCTGGGTTCGGTCTTCGACCGCAACCCGGTCTACGAAACCCACGGAATCCTGGAGCGCATCGTGGAACCCGATCGCGTGATCCAGTTCCGGGTGCCCTGGACCGACGATGTGGGCCGCGTTCACGTGAACCGCGGCTTCCGTGTCCAGTTCAACAACGCTCTCGGTCCCTACAAAGGAGGCTTGCGCTTCCATCCCAGCGTCCGCCTGGGGATCATCAAGTTCCTGGGTTTCGAGCAGATCTTCAAGAACGCCCTCACCACCCGACCCATCGGCGGCGGAAAAGGCGGCAGCGACTTCGACCCCAAAGGGCGCTCGGACGCCGAGGTCATGCGCTTCTGCCAGTCCTTCATGACCGAGCTTCAACGACACATCGGGGGGCGCATCGATGTCCCCGCAGGCGACATCGGGGTCGGTGGTCGCGAAGTGGGCTTCATGTACGGTCAGTACAAGCGCCTCACCCGAAGCTGGGATGGGGTCCTGACGGGCAAGGGCCAGGGCTGGGGAGGCTCACTGATCCGACCGGAGGCCACCGGCTACGGATGCGTCTACTTCCTCCAGGAGGCCCTGACCGCACGAGGGGAGAGCCTGGAGGGTCGCGCTTGTGCAATCTCGGGAAGCGGCAACGTGGCGCAGTACACCACCGAGCGAGCGCTGGACCTGGGCGCCACGGTGATCAGCCTCTCGGACTCGGGCGGCTCGGTACACATCCCCGACGGCCTGAGCCGTGAGCAGCTGGCCTGGGTGATGGACCTCAAGAACAGCCGTCGAGGGCGGATCTCCGAGATGGCCGAGGCCTTTCCTGGCGTCAAGTACCGCTCGGGGATGCGCCCCTGGAACCTTCCTTGCGACGTCGCCTTCCCAAGCGCCACCCAGAACGAGATCGACGGCGACGACGCCAAGGCCCTGGTTGCAGGCGGCTGCAAGGCTGTCGCTGAAGGGGCGAACATGCCCTCCACCCCGGCCGCTGTGGACGTCTACCGCCGCGCCGGCGTGCTCTTTGGTCCCGCCAAGGCCGCCAACGCCGGTGGCGTCGCCGTGTCCGCGCTGGAGATGTCCCAGAACGCTGCCTTCGAGAGCTGGACACGCGAGGAGGTGGACAACAAGCTCAAGAGCATCATGGCCGCCGTGTACCGCCAGTGCGCCGATGCCGCCGATGAATACGGGGTGGCCGGGGATCTCGCCGCAGGGGCGAACATCGCCGGCTTCATGAAGGTCGCGGACGCGATGGTGGCCCAAGGGGTCGCCTGAGCTCGCGGCGCAAACGCCTCACTCTATAGAAGCTGTCCAGTCGCTCCGGAGCATGGCGAGCCGCACCATGTCGTGGAAACGCCCCACGGCGTAGTACTCCTCCCGAAGGATGCCCTCGCACCGGAAGCCGACCTTGGTCCACAGGTGCAATCCCTTCGCATTGTCGGAGCGGAGGATGATCCAGATCTTGTGGAGATCGTGGGTCTCGAAGGCCTCGTGGAGCAGGAGCTGAGCCGCAGCCCTGGCCACTCCCCTGCCCCAAGCATGCCGAGCGAGCATGACCGCCATGCGACCGTTTCGGGCCGGCCAGTAGATCTTGGAGATGCCGACCTGTCCCAGGTACTCCTCCCCATCGAAGACGCTGAAGATCAGGTCGTTCTTCGACGCGATCAGCCGCTCCAGGAAGGCGGCCTCCTCCTCCCGCGTGATGGGTTCACCCAGACGCGCAAAGTAGAAGGTGACCTCGGGGTCGGTCACCAAGGTAATCACGCCGTCGAGGTGCTCGAACGAGAGTGGTACGAGAC
>PVBE012264292.1_pt1 | contig 35892 bp, 31 predicted proteins | sample 1631181 | NCBI WGS metagenome assembly PVBE01 (sample SAMN08397723, study PRJNA350692) | Marine metagenome, whole genome shotgun sequencing project. | isolation source: water | place: Pacific Ocean | collected 2012-04
ATTGGCTAACTCCACCTCGGCCTGACGAAGCTTGTGGATGATCTGCTCCGCGGTGAATCCCTTCAGACTCATCACTGCCCCCTTTCTAGGCCAATCCAGTCCGAAAGCTGTACGAAAATCCTAACCCTCAAACTGCACCGGTTTCAGGGGGGCAGGTCAGACCTCGTCCATCGCTTCGTCCCGGACGAGGTCGGGAATGGTCCCGGTGATGGGGCTGATAAGGGGCTCCAGGGTTTTCAGGGTCTCTTCGGGACGGCAGACCCGGTGGCTGCCGTCGGCGGTGAAGCGCTTGGGACGGTTTTCAAGAAAAATCCGCGCCTTCCCGGCCGAATCGGGGTCTTCCTTCATGGGCTCGCCGCAAACTTCACAATCCGGGAGTTTTTGAACTTTGTGCGCCCGCGTCTCCAGCGCCTTCAAGTCGATGGTCAGAACGCTGTCCTTCAATACCTTGTGCCCGCCGAGAGCGGCCCATTTGGCGATCTCGGTCGCCGCGAGATTGGCCGCCGCCGCCCGCGTTGTGGGCAGGGCGCCCCGGGAGAGGACCGGATGGTCCTCCTGTGAACCCTGGGCGACCATCTCTTCGGGGCGGTTTTCCTTGAGGCGGCGCGCCAGGCAGACCCAGCATGCGCCTCCCCCTTCCTCCCCGCCGCTATCGAAGACCGGCCCCCCAGCCAGAGCACCTGTCCCACGGCCTTGACGGGCATCCAGGGCCTCTCGGCCTCATGCATCCGCTTGTTCATCTCGGCCAGGCCCGTTTGCAGGTAGTCCTCCACGACGGCGACGGCCAGGGAGGCCTCGCCCCCCCCCTCCCCGGCGGCGGAAATCTCCAGAGCGGCCAAGGCCGCCGACAGGGCCGCGGCGTCCCCGGACGTGTTCCCGATGGGAACCACCGCCACGGAGGTTCCGGCGAGACGTTCCGCCGCTTCCTTCGCGTCCGCGTCCAGGCCATGCCAGAAGGCGGCTTGCGCCAGGGGCCGTCCATCCGGCGCGGGGGGGGGGGCGATGTAGCCCTTCTTCTCCAGCGTCATGAGGGCGTAGTAGGCCTTCTCGGGGGGTGCGTCCGGCTTCAGGGCGTCGACGATCCCGTCCATCGTCCGGGCGCCGTCCAGGAGGGGGACGATCCGGACGTAGAGCTTGCCCTTCAGCAGATATTTTCCCCCGGCCTCGGTGCGGTCGACAGGCGCTTTGCGGGGAATGATTGCATTGGAAACGGATTCCCGGACGAACGGAAGGCCGGGCGCCGCTCCCTTGAATATCAGCCCGGACGACCTGAAGACCATTGCCCGGGTGAAGCGGTTCTTTGAGCGCTTCCACGGCGATGCGGTCTTCCGCCGGCGTTTCTCCGAAAACCCCGCAACGGCCATTCGGGACTACCGCCTGGGGATCGATCCTCTGGACGTCCGCCATCTCTGGGAAGCCCGGACGGAGAATCTCGAGGAGGCGGAATCGAGCCCGATGAGCCCGGCGGTTGAGTTGTATCGCGATTTCATCCTTGGCCGGAGAGAGGAGCCAAGGCGATGGTGCGGGGAGCGGCTGGCCGGGAACGAGCGGTATCTCGGCTGGCGCAACCGCCAGAAGGCCCGGTGCGGGTTCGAGCTTGGAGAGCGCAAGAACTCCGGGATCGTTCACTCCCCGGCGACGTTTGAGTTGTCCAAAGGCTGTTTCGTAGGGTGTTGGTTCTGCGCGATTTCGGCCGAAAGTTTTGCGGGCAATTTCGAATATTCGCCGGAGAACGCCCGCCTTTGGCGGGACATCCTCCAGGCGCTGAAGGAAATCCTGGGACCTGTATCGTCCTTGTCCTTCTGCTATTGGGCAACCGATCCCTTCGATAATCCGGACTATGAGAAGCTCCTGCTCGATTTCCACAAAATCATGGGCACGATTCCTCAAACCACAACCGCGCAGCCGCTCAGGGACCTCGAACGGACAAGGAGGCAGCTCCGCCGTGCGGAAGCGCTCGGCTACCAGATCGACCAGTTCTCGATCATCACGGACAGGATGCCCGACAAGGTGCACGAGGCATTCAGCCCGGAAGAGCTCCTCAGCGCCGAAATGGTCCTTGTGAACAAGGGTTCCCTGATGCCAAAAACGGATGCGGGGGGGGCCAGGAACCGCCGTCTCGGGAAGAAAGGCAAACCGGGGATTTTAAGGATGGAAAAAGGTGAACTCGCTAATGGAACCATTGCCTGCGTCTCCGGATTCTTGTTCAATTTGGTGGAACGGAGCATCCGCCTGATCAGCCCCTGCTATGCGGACAACCGCTGGCCTTTGGACTACCGGATCCATGACGAAGCAACCTTCGGGATCGGCGGGGACGTTCCCGCGATCCTGGAGGAGATGATCGAAAGACATATGCCGGCCGCACCGCAAAGGGACGGCAGGCTTGCGTTCCATCGATTGGCCGTATACGAAAGATTCCTGGATGGATTCCAATTGAGCAGCGCTTTCCATCGGCAGACCGCCCGGAGGAGCCCTTTCACCGGCGCCCTGGGCGACATGATCCACGCCGGGGACAAGACCTACGCTGAGGTGGTGGCCGCCATGGAGGCGATGGGCGCGCCCGATGTCGATCACCGGGGTCTGATTCAGAAGCTGTTTGAGAAGGGTCTCCTGGACGATGAGCCCCGTCCGCGGCGGGCTTTCGATGTTCCGGTCGAAGCCGTCGCCGTATTGAGTCCTTCGGTATAGCGGGAGATTCATTCCCGTCCATCCCGGCGGGCTTGCGTTTCAGGGTTATCGAAAAACCGTTTCGGGCCGTTCGCGGGATCGCCAAACGAAAGTTTTGCGGGGAGGTTCCCAACCCCCGGGAGGGGCGCCTTTCAAAAAGCCCCCCCCCGTGACTTTTCCCTGGGGATTCTCCCATGTACTGGGTGCAAAAGGGTCTTCTCTTCTTCCACCTGATCGGTCTGGGTCTTTACATCGGCTTTCACGCCGTGACCTACCTGTTGAGCGCCCGGATACAGACCGCCCGGGAGGCCGGCGAAGAGGAGGGGGGGGCCGAGGAGCTGGCCAACAGCCGCATGCTCTTCCGCGTCCTCGTAATGGCCGTCTGGGGGCTGGTGTTGCTCCTGTCGAGCGGCCTGGCGATGTCCATTCTCAGCGGGTACGGGTTTTTCGGGACGACCTGGCTCACCATCAAGCATGTGGCCTTTTTCGCGATGATCCTGAACACGTCGCACCTGCTGTTCATCATGCGGCTCCTGGGGCGGGAGCTGGCGTCGGTCTCCGGCCCGCCGGTCTCCGAGGCGGTCCGCGCCCTGGTGGAGCGGCGAAAGCCGTTCGGTTTTTTCAACGAGGTCATGACGGTGATCATCATCCTTTCCGGGGTGTTTCGGTTTTGAGCGTCGCCCCCTCCGGCGGGAGCAAAGATTGAACCCCTATTTGACCGTTTGTTTCACGGGACTCTCTTTGGCGGGAATGGGCCTGTCGGCCTGGGTGGGCCACTTCGGATTCAGGCGCTTGGCCGTCCGGTACGGCGCTGAAGACATGCCCCCGCCTCCCGGCGTTCTGCGGGCCCTGTTCCGGACCCTGCTCACCCTTTGGGTCTATCTGGTCGGGGCGATGTTGGCCTCGCTGGCGTGGCGCGTCTGGCCCGAGGTCGCTTCCATGCCCGTGTCGGTTTCGGCGGGTCTGAGCGTACTGGGCCTGTCGGCGGCCGTCTACTATCTGGTCCGGGGGTATTGAGGTGAACCCGTTCCCTCACGGAATCGGCCGCGCCGATTGAGGCGCCCGGCGCTTTTTGTTCCCCGCTCAATCAAGAGGTTCTCTTGCCGACCGCAACCCTGCCTTCCGAGATGGACGCCCTCGTTCTCACCGGCCCCGGGGCGTTCGAGCTCCGCGAGGTCCCCCTCCCCCCGCTTCTCCGCCGCCGGTTCCTCTTTCAAGGGGGATCTTTTATAATCCCCTCTATGAATCAGGCTCCCGAGCCGTCCTGAAGCCGTCCTCTTCGCCGAGCCCGGGACTCGAGCCCCCCCTCCCCTCCCGGAGGAACAGCGCCTTGTCGCGGCGATCATTCCTCGTTGCAGTCCTCTTCTTCACACTTTTTCCCGTTCTTCTCGCGCCGGGCGGGCGGGGTCTTTCGCTCGCGGCCACGAAGTCGATCTCCGTCACGCCGCGGCTCCAATCCAAACTGGCGGAGGGCAAGCGGTACGCCCTCATCATCGGGATCGGCCGGTATCGGGACCGGCGCATTCCCCCGCTCCGGTACACCGTCGCCGACGCCCGGGCGATGTATGACGTCCTGACCGACCCCCGTCACGGCCGGTTCCCGAAAGGGAACGTGCGGCTCCTTCTGGATGAGCGGGCGACACTCGTCAACATCCGCAAGGGGCTCAACTGGCTCGTTCGGGAATCGGGAGAGGACGACACCGTCGTCGTCTACTACTCCGGCCACGGCGCGCCCGAGGGGGGCGAGACGTTCTGGGTCAGTTACGACGCCGACATCGACGACATCGCCTCCACGGCGGTGGAGAACCGCTACATCACCGGCCGCCTCGAACGCATCAAGGCGAAGCGGCTGGCCTCTTTCCTGGATTCCTGTTACTCGGCCGCCATCGTCGAGAAGCGGGACGCCCCCAAGGCCCTGTTCGACCAGGATTTTTTCACGAACTATCAGGGGACCGGGAGAGTGACCATCACGGCCAGCGACGGAAAGCAGCTCTCCCTGGAATCGGAGGATTTCGGTCACGGGATCTTCACGTACTTCCTGCTGGAAGCCCTGAGGGGAAAGGCCGACCGGAACGGCGACGGCGCCGTGGAGATCGAGGAGGTTTGGGCGCATCTCCGCCGGAAGGTCACCGACGAGGCTCGGCGGCGGAACAACACGCAGGAGCCCCGGATCATCGGCTCGTTCTCGGCGGGCTTCCTCCTCAGCCTGAACCCGGCCGCCCTCGAGCGGGAGAGGGTCCGCCGCGAGGCGCTCACGCGGCTCCTCCGGGACAAGCGGATCACGGGCGTTGAGTTCGAGGAGGCCGTCGGGGTCCTGGACGGCGAGATCGGAGGAAAGCGCGGCGCGCTCCTGCTCCCCCTCGTCCGGCAGCTTGCGGACGGACGGCTGATGCCCGGCGCGTACCGGCTGGCCCTGGCGGGCGTGACGGCCCGCCTCGCCCCCGGACGGGCGGGATCGCCCGGCGGGCGTCCCGGTTCTCCGGTAAAACCTCCGGCCCCCGCCCCCCCCGTCCCGCTTCCCGCCGACAAGTTCAGCGCGCTTCTGGCCAAGGCGGACGCCCTCATCGCCCTCAAGCGCTTGACCACGCCGAAGGGGGGGAACGCCTACCAGCTCCTCATGGCGGCCAACGTCCTGCGGCCGAGCCACCCCGAGGTCGCGAAGCGTCTGGGGAAGATCGCCGGGATGTATCTGGGCTGGGCCCGGGCCAGGCTAAGGGCGGGCGACCTTCACCGGGCGCGGGCGTATCTGGAAAAGGCCCGGCGGATCACACCCGAGGACCCGGCGATAAGGGATTTGCGGGAAGCCGTGGAGCGGGCCGAGAGGAAGAGGCGTGAGGAAGAGCGAAATCGCCCGGAAGCCGATAAGCCGATGTAGGGACCGGGCTCCTTACCGGCCCTCAATACAAAAAGCAAAAATGGGACAGATCTATTTTTAATCTTTTCCCCCATCCCCCCCCGCGCAATTTCTTTTCACAGCGGCTGAATCCTTTTTTCATAAAGAGTGCTCTAATCCGTTGTGGAGGCTTCCCGGCGCCCTCGGATGCTGTGTTGGGGTAGAATAGCGGCATGGGATCTGAGACGGTGGCGGTGGAAAAGGAGTCGGGCTGGGAGCGGGACGCCCTCGCCCGGTTTCGCAAGGGAGAGGTCGAGGCGTTCGAGGAGTTCGTCCTCCACTACCAGGACCGGCTCTACAACGTCGTTTACCGGATGTCCTGGGACAAGGACGAAACGCGCGACGTTCTCCAGGACACGTTTCTCAAGGCGTTTCGCAGCCTTGGAACGTTTCGGGGCGATTCCGCCGTCGCGGGACGTGGCTGCACCGGATCGCGGTCAACACGTTCCTCCAGAGGCGAAAGGGGCCTCAAGCCGCGCCCTTGGACGACCTGACCTTGGAGCAGTTTCAGCTTTCGACGCTGGAGGGCTTTAACGTTCGGCCGCCGAGGCCCGAGGAGGTTTTCGAGGAAAAGGAAGGCCGCACGCTGCTGGAGGCCGCGATCGCCAAGCTGCCCGAGGAGTACAGGACGGTTTTGGTCCTTCGGGACGTGGAGGGCCACTCTGGCGAACGAGACCGGGGAGATGCTCGGCCTGTCCGTCGCCGCCGTAAAATCGCGGCTTCATCGGGCGCGGCTGTTTGTCCGCGAAGAGCTTGAAAGACGCACGTCCTCATGAATCTAAGGGGACAGGGATGATAAAATCCGCGGGGGGGAAAGCGAGGTCCGCGCCGTGGGTGTGATCAGGCATATGCTGGATAAAATCGTTCCTTCAAGACGACGCCGCTGGTGGGTCAAGTGCGGCGACGCCTTTCCCGTGCTCTCGGAGTTCATGGACAGCGAGCTGGACCCCGAGATGATGGCGAGGATGCAGCGGCACGTGGAAGACTGCCCTCCGTGCCGGAACCTGTTCCGCTCCCTGGAGAAGACGAAAGACCTCTGCCGGGAGGTCCCCCAGGATTTCGCCCAGGACCTCATGGCGACGATCCGCCGGGAGTACAAGGAGGCGAAACGGCATCTCGGGGCGCCACCGCCCGACTGACGGTCCCCCTCCCCCCTCCCCCCCGTTCGCTCACCAAGAAGACACGCGCATCCGCTCGATCCGCGATGGCGCACGGTTCGGGTCTTCCGCAATATCAGGGCCGAGGAGATTTTTTTCCGGGAAGGGACAGGCAGAAAAGCAGCAGGAAATCTTGATGGATTGAGGCTAATTCGACCGCGTGACGACCTCTTTGAACCCCGCCGCGAGATACTTACTCAAATCCCGCTCTTCCAACCGCGCCACGAGGGAGTAGACGCATTTGCCGTCTTTCCAGACCGCGACCCGGTAATTGCCCGATTCAAGGAAATGGACCACCCGGCCGTCGATCTCTTTTCCGCCCCAGTTGGGCAGCCGGACGTTCCGTTTATCCAGGGTGAACAGCGATAGCCGGTTGTCGCCCTTCCGGTAGAAAGTCAGGGCCGCCTGGCGGTCTATCAGGACGCAGACGGGGCCCCCCACCATCTCCAGGTCGTTTCGGGTGAGGGAAGGAAGGGCCATCGCGAACCGGACTCGCTCCTGCATCTTGGGCAAGAGCGCCCGCTCGTCCGCGGCCCGGAAGTCTATGAGGTCGCCCCCCCGGCTGTAGATTCTGTGGCTTCGGATAGAGCCTTCGACGATTCTCGTCAGGTCCCGGTTATCGTATCGGAAGTAGAACCCGCCGCCGATCAGAACCGCCAGGAGGACGGCCGCGGCCGCCCGCCATCCGGTGAAATGGGTCTTCGCCGAGGCCCGGTCGTTTCGCCGGATGTCTCTCAGGACGCCCGCCCGCAGCGTGTCGGGCGCTTTGTCCTTGGAAAGCTCCTCGCGGATCAAAAGGCGCAATTTCTCCTCCCGCTCCAGGATCGCACCGCACCGGGGATCGGTCTCGACCCATTTCTCGAACTCCACCGTGGAGGCGGAATCCAACTCCCCGTCCAGGTATAAATTGACGCTTCTTTTAAACGCTTCGAAGTCCATTTTCCCGCTCGGTGCGCAAGGTTCCCGCCGCTTGTGAATTCAAGTGCAATCTGCTCTCACTTGAAGAACAAATCAACCCCGAAAATATTCCGCGGATTTCATCATGGGCGCGTCTCGACTTCGATCTCCGATTCGAAGAACTCCGCCGGTCCGCCGGCCGGCCCCCCCGGCCCCGCCGCCGCTCCCGGGCGCGGCGCCGTGGGGGCGGGTGCGGGGACAATCCCGACGTCCCGCGTCTTGATGTCCAGTTCGTCCCGCGTTCCACCGTAGCGCCCGAGCCCTTGGGCGAGAAGGGTGAGTGAAATATCGGGAAGCTTTTCCGTGCTCGCGTACAAGACAAACCGCTCCCGGCCGTACGGGGGATGGGTCACCTGAAGCCGGTAGCGGTCATATTGTTCGTCGGGGATTCGGTATTTCTTTCTCCCCTCCCGGAGGAAATTGTCCCTTCGGTACTGGTTGGGAAACAACTGAATCACCTTCCCATCCGGATTGACGGTGACGATCCGGACGTGCGCCGGCTTGTTGGCCACGACGCGCAGGACGATCTCTTCGCCCTTGCGGTAGACCCGCTTGTCCGAGGAAAAACGGACCGTCAGGCGGGCGTTGGGGTCATTCAGGTCCTGTGCCCACCGCTTGGGCTTCGAGACGAAGTAGACCTCGATCTGAAATCGGCAGTGGGTTCGGCGGGGCTGATTGGGGTCGTCGTACGCGCAGGCTTTACGCTTGAGGATTCGCATCCCGATCAGACCCGTCGAGGTCCTGACCTGCGATTTCTCAACCAGCTCGTTTTTCAGAACGGTTTTGCTTTCGACGAACACCTGCATCCTTTCAGCGGCCATTCTCAGCGCCTTGGTCTTCGCCTTCTCCCGAACCTGCGTATCGGTCTCGTCTTCGCCTCGATAAGCGTTGGCGTCGTACCAATTGATGTCGGAGCTTCTGACTTCTTTCTTGCGTTCCTTCTTGACCCAATCCGGCGTCTGCCCGAAAAGGGCCGAAGGCCCGAGAAGAACCGCCGCCGCCCATAACACCCAGAGCGCCTGACGGCGCCCGGTCCCGAAACGGCCCATGAGTCTGTCCCCTTCAGGGATTTCAGGAAATAAGAGATTTCAAAAATCGTACCACGTTTGAGAACAGCGGGCATCTATTTAGTGATCCATCTCCGGCCGTTTGTTCCCCGAATCAGCGGCCCCGCGTCAATCCTTCGCACGGAGGGCCGGGAGGCGAGGCCCGTTCATCCCGACAAGAAGCCGATGACGTACAATGATGATTTACAATGAGGGGCCCGTCGAAAAGGGAAGATTCGAAAATCTATAAGAGGGGCGTGCGGCCATGAATCAGAAAAAGCTCTTTTTCCGTCCGGGCGAAGCGGAGCCTCTCCGGATGAGCGGAACGGCCCCCCGGGGCTGGGGAATCGTCGTCAGCCCGGACGGCGTGGGATCCGAGCGTCTGTCGTTCGGCGTTCAGGACGTGGACGTAGGCAGCGAGATCCCTTATCACATGCACGACAAAGAAGAAGAGGTCCTTTTCTTCTGGCGGGGCAAGGGCAAATGCACGATTGAGGGTGAAGAACACGAGATCACACCCGGCTCGTCCGTCTATTTCCCCATCGGGGTGTGGCACGGGATCGTGAATACGGGCGACGAGCCCCTGAGCCTGACCTGGTGCTTCTCCCCTCCCGGATATGAAAATGAGTTCCGCCGCATGGCCGAAACGAGCGAGGACCACGAGCCGGCGGCGGATCAGGCGCACTGACGGATCAAGCGCCGGGGGCCGGACCCGGATAACGGACGCATCCGCCGCGGCCGCCCCGTCGATCACCATCGGCAAGTGACGCGCTTCTCCCCAAGCGCCCGGAGACCCCGAAGGGAGGACATCCCATGCGCATCGGCGTGATGTACGACGGCTTCTCCCCGCTGCCGGGAATCATTGATTTCGTCCGCCGGGCCGATGATCTCGGCCTCGATTCCGTCTGGGTCGCCGAGCACATTCCTTTCCGGGACGCCTTCGGACCGGCCATGGCCTTTCTCGGAGAAACCCGGAAAATCGCCGTCGTCCCGACGGCGGTGAGTCCCTACGTCCGGAACCCGGCAATGATTGCCATGTCCGTCGCGACCCTGGCGGAGTTTGCTCCCGGCCGCGTCCGCGTTGTCCTGGGGACGGGACAGCCGGACGACTTGCGGGCCATCGGCGTCGAGCCGGCGCGGCCCCTCCAGACCCTGAAGGAGGCCCTGTCCATCGTCCGGAAGGCGTTGGCGGGAGAATCCCTTGCGCACGAGGGAGAGGTCTTCCGGATGGAGGACCGGCGGCTCGACTTCCCCCCCCCCCGGCCTCTCCGGTCCCCCTGCACCTGGCGGCCGTCGGGCCGAACATGCTGCGGCTGGCCGGAAGACACGCCGACGGCGCGCTGTTTTCCGGCGGCTGCTCTCCGGCTTACATCAAGTGGGGAAAGGGTGTCGTGACCGGGGAAGGGGAGGGAGGGGGGGACGGCGGGAAGGCCGGAAAAAATCCGGAAAGACGGGCCGTCGCGTCGGTCATCGTGGCGTCGCTGTCATCGGACCGGAATGTGGCCTATGCGGCCGTCCGCCGGGCCTTGGCGTTCATCCTTCGGGGCGAACACCATGACCGGAACCGCGAGCTGGCCGGAACCTCCCTGGACGGGCAGACCCTTGCCGACGCGGTGTCCCGGGCGGATTGGGACCGGGCCGAGGCGATGATAGACGACGAGGTGGTCCGGGCCCACTCGGTCGCGGGGGATGAGGCGGAGTTCGCGGAGCGCCTGGGCGAGTTCGGCGACGCCGGTCTCGATTGCGGGGTCCTCGCGCTCCAGGGCGCGGCCGAAGACCGCCTGCGGGCCCTCGAGGTCGCGGCGCGGGTCTGAGGCGGCCGAAGAGATTCCGTGGGACATCCCCCGTTCGCAGGCCGGGCGCCCCGGATTTCCCACCACTTTTGAATCATGCACTTCCATCCACTTTCTGATCTCTTGTCTCCCCGGGGTGAAGTGGAGTAGTGTAATAGACTGAATTTGTGCGCCTTGACGCTGAATGGAAAGGTCCGGCCGAGATGTGCGGGATTTGCGGAAAACTGGTTGAGGGCGAGGGCGCGGAAGCGGCGGTCACCGAGCCCCTTCTGCGGGCCATGAGCGGGCGGATGGTCCACCGCGGGCCGGACGGCGAGGGGGTCCTCGTCCGGCATTATCGGGACCGGTCCATCGGGTTGGGACACAGGCGGCTCAGCATCATCGATCTCAGCGAGGCCGGCGCGCAACCCATGTCCAACGAGGACGGGACGATCTGGGTCCTGCTGAACGGCGAGGTCTACAACTTCCACGAGTTGCGCCCGGCCCTGGAAGCCAAGGGACACCGCTTTCGCTCCCGCACCGACACCGAGGTCATCGTTCATCTATACGAGGAGCACGGCGAGTCGTTCGTGGACCATCTGCGGGGGATGTTCGCCGTCGCGATCTGGGATGAGCCCAATCAGCGTCTGGTCCTCGCGAGGGATCGCCTCGGCCAAAAGCCCCTGTTTTACACGGAATCGGGCGGCGTCTTCCGCTTCGGCTCCGAGCTGAGCGCCCTGCTGGAAGACCCCGCCCTGGACCGGGAGCTGGACCCCGGCGCCCTGGTGGATTTTCTCACGGTCTCCTACATCCCCGCGCCGGCGTCGATCTTCCGCGGGGTCCGCAAGCTTCCCCCGGCCCACCTGCTGGTCCGGGAGAAGGGGAGGAGCCGCATCGCGCGGTACTGGTCGGTGGATCGGGAGTCCAAGTGGCTCGCCACCGAGGGGGAGTACATCGAGGGCATCCGCGAGCGGGTCGAGGAATGCACCCGGCTCCGCCTGGTGAGCGATGTCCCGTTGGGGGCTTTGCTCAGCGGCGGGATCGACTCCAGCGTGGTGGTCGCCGCCATGGCCGGCCTGATGGATGCGCCCGTCAAGACCTTCTCCATCGGCTTCGACGTGAAAATCTTCAACGAGCTGGAATTCGCCCGGGGCGTCGCCGAAAAGTTCGGGACGGATCACAATGAATTCATCGTGAAGCCCAACGCCGTGGAGATCCTGCCACGTCTGGTCTGGCACTTCGGGGAGCCCTTCGGGGACTCCTCGGCCCTGCCGACGTTCTATCTGGCGGAGATGACCCGGCGGCACGTGACGGTGGCCCTCAACGGCGACGCGGGGGATGAGACCTTCGGGGGGTATGAGCGCTACGTCGCCACGGGACTCGGCGTCCGCCTCGACCGGCTTCCGGCGGCCCTGCGGCGAGGGATGCGCGCGACGCTCCGGGGCGTGCTCGGCAACCCCTTGCACGAAAAGGGAATCCGCCGCCGGCTCCGGCGGTTCTCCGACACCCTGCTCATGACGCCGCAGGACCGCTACTTCCGCTGGGTGTCCGTTCTTCAAAAGGATATGCGTCACCACCTGCTGTCCGACGGATTGCGGGATTCGCTCAACGGCGCGCCGGAGCATCCGCTCCTCGAGACCTTCCTGCGGATGCGGGACGGCTTGGGGATACACGACCCGGTCGAGCGCGTGATGGCGCTCGATCTGGAAAGCTATTTGCCCGGCGATCTGCTGGTCAAGATGGACATCATGACCATGGCCCACAGCCTGGAGGCCCGGTCCCCTTTCCTGGACCACAAGTTCGTCGAGATGGCGGCTTCAATCCCGACCCGGATGAAGATCCGCCGCGGGAAGACGAAGTACATCCTGAAGCGGGCGTTCGCCGGAATCGTTCCGGAACGTATCCTGGGCCGCGGCAAGATGGGGTTCGGCGTTCCCCTGGCCCGGTGGTTCCGCGGCGAGCTGCGCGAGTACGCCCGAGAGATTCTCCTGGACCCCTCGGCCCTTCGAAGGGGTTACTTCCGGGAGGACGCCGTAACCTCCATGATGGACGATCACGCGCAGGGGCGGGCGGATCACGCCTTTCTCATCTGGAACCTGCTGGTGCTGGAGCTCTGGCACCGGCACGTGTTGGAGGGCCGGGGAAAGCCCCGTCTGGAGTCCGTGGCGGCCTGACGCGGGCGCCCGGCTCCATCTCATAATGAAACCCGGTCTCATGAGATGAAGTCCGAGGGGCGTCCGCCCGGATGTCCTTCCTTTCGGACCGAACGTCGGTAGAGGAACAACCGTTTCCGATGTGGGTTTACCTCCAGCCGTTCCTGGCGGCCTTGATTCTCGCTTTGATTGCGACCCCCGTCGTGCGGTGGGTGTCCAACCGTTACGGGTGGGTGTCCCACCCGCACCCCGACCGTTGGTCCCGCCGAACGACCGCGCTCTTCGGGGGAGTCGCCATCTTCGTCTCCGTGATGGGGGCGTTTCTGTATTTTGTCCCGATTGAAAACGACAAGAGCCTGCTGGGCATCCTGGTGGGCGGCAGCTTCATGTTCGTGGTGGGATTGATCGATGATATCCGCAAGGCCCCGCCCTACGCGAAGCTGCTGGCCCAGATCATCGGCGCCTGCACGGCCGTTTACTCGGGGATCTATTTCGAATTCATCCCAAAGGCCATCTCGATCCCGCTCACCATCTTCTGGATCGTCGGGATCACGAACGCCTTCAATCTCATCGACAACATGGACGGGCTTTCCGCAGGAATCGCGGTCATTGCCTCCGGGACGCTGTTCGCTTATTCCGTCTTGAGCGGCGAGGTCTTCATCGCGCTGGTCTGTCTGGCCCTGGCCGGCGGGGCGCTTGGGTTCCTGTTTTACAACTTCAATCCCGCGCGCATCTTCATGGGCGATTCCGGCAGCATGTTCATCGGATACCTCATTTCTGTGCTCGCCATCATCGGGACGGCCAACCACGTCTCCAACCTGGTCGCCACCCTGATCGTCCCAATCATGGTGTTGGGCGTTCCCATCTTCGACACGGCCTTCGTGGCGCTTCTGCGACGGCTACGCGGACAGGCCATTTCCCAGGGGGGGCGGGACCACACCTCGCACCGGCTGGTGACCCTGGGCCTCAGCGAGCGCAAGGCGGTCCTCCTCGTCTACGCCTTCAGCATCGTCTTCGGCCTGGTGACTTTCTTCTACGCCCGGGTCGATCTCTCGCTGGTGATCATCCTGACCGTCCTGACGGCGATTCTCATCGTCGTGATCGGCCGGTTCCTGAGCGAGGTGAAGGTCGATCCCGGAGAGTCGGCGCCCGATGCCGGAAACGGCAGGGACCGGCCCGCCGCCGGGAGCGCGTCCGGCCCGGTGCTCTTGAACACCCTGCTCTTGTTTAAGCGGCAATTCCTGGAAGTCCTGATCGACTTCTGTCTGATCTGCGTCGCCTATTTCCTGGCGTACCGTCTCCGCTTCGAGGGGATCGCCGCGGACTGGTACATGGACCTGTTTGTCGAATCCCTTCCCGTGGTGATCGCGATCAAGTTGGGGGCCTTCTTTTACTTCGGGATTTACCGGAACGTTTGGCGGTACGTCAGCGTGGAGGACCTCGCCGCCATCGCCAAGGCCGTCAGTCTGGGGTCGATCGTCAGCATCATTGTCTTTATCTATCTGAGCCGTTTTCAAGGGCATTCCCGCGCGGTGTTCATCATCGACTGGGGGTTGCTGCTGGTCCTGGTGGCGGGGATCCGGCTCCTTTTCCGGGGCCTGCGGGAGTACTTCTCCCGGATCCGGCCGGGCGGAAAACGGGTCCTCATCATGGGGGCCGGAGACGCCGGGGAAATGCTCCTGCGGGAGCTGAGGAACAACCCGGGGCTGGATTACCTGCCGGTCGGATTTCTCGATGACGACCCGGACAAGGTTGGCCGGGAGATCGCCGGCGTTCCGATCCTGGGTCCGCGCGAGATCATCGTCCGCGAGGTCCGGCGCCGCCGGATCGATGAGGTCCTGGTCGCCATCCCTTCCGCGGAGCCGGATCTTCTCGACGACATCCTCCGATTCTGCAAAGAGGCCGGCGTGCCCTTTCAGAGGCTCTCGGGGATCCTTCAGCCCCGTTCCCTGGTGAAGAATCCCTAGATGTCCGCGTCCCTGATGAACGGCGAGCCCCCCCGCCCCATCCGGGGGGCGACCCCCCGGGGTCCGCTTCTCCTCACCCTAGGCATGGCCCTCGCCGTCGCCCTCTGGTCGCCTCGGCTCTTCAACCTGCCCTTCACGCCGGCTTTCCTGTTCACGCTGCCGGTGGGCTTGTGTCTGGGGTTCATCTTGTGGCGGCCTGAGGCGGCGCTCCCATTGGCGCTGTTCTCCCTGCCGCTCGTCAACGTCCATTTCGAGCTGGGGCTGGCGGAGAAAACGCTGTCCTTCGACAAATTGATGGTGGTGGTCCTCATCGGGGGATGGGCCCTGAGGCGGATTTCCCTGCGGCGGTGGACATTCCCCCGGGACCCCATTCTCTCCCTGTGGTGGACCTGGCTGGTGGTCCAAGGCGTGACCGTCGTCATCACCCGAAATCGACTGGGCGATCAGCTCTGGTATCTGACCGAGCAGCTCACCTACATCCTCTTCTTCGTGGTCTGCCTGGACGTGCTCAGAGACCGGAGAGCGATGCGATCGGCGATTCAAGTGGTCGTGGCGTCGGGCTGGGCCGTCGCGCTGTTGGGGATGGCCGAGCGCGTCAGCCACATCCTTCTCGGCAGGGACGTCCTCTCCCTGACCTATCCGGATACGGGCAAATGGGCCACGGAATTCGGATCGACCATCGGGCATCCGAATTTCTTTTCGGCGTTTCAGATTCTCTCCATCCCATTCACGGCTTGGGCCGTGTGGGAGGCCCGCGGCCGTTGGCGGTGGTTCTTCGTCGCTATGTTGGTGGTGCAGTGCAGCTCCGTGTTCGTCGCCAAGAGCATCGGCGGGGTGATGGGATTGGCCGTGGCTGCCTTGATCGGCTGCTGGTGGACCGGGAGACGCTCCTGGCGGATCATCGGTCCGTTCGCGGCGGCGGTGGGGGTGGTGGCGATCCTGTGGGTGGTCCAGGCGAGAGACCCGGTCGGTCTGGACCGCTCCGCGTTGACGAGGACGCACATCCTGCGCGTCTCGCGGCATGTCTTCGTAGAGCGTCCCTTCTTCGGCCACGGATTGGGCTCATTCACCCGGATTTTTCCGGATTATGAGTTGGTGTACGGGCGGGAGCGGCTCGTCGGGACCCTGGCCGAATGGCGGGATTTTCCGCGAAGCGTTTCCTCTCACAACTGGTTTTTGCGCCTGATCATCGAAGGGGGCCTCGCAAGTCTCCTGACGTTTCTCGGTCTCATCGGCTGGGTGATGGCGACGTGTTGGTATTCCCTGCGCTCCCCTCCGCCGGGGGAGCAGCCGGTTTCCGGGCAGCCGGATATTTTCGCGCCCGCGTATCAGCGCTCCCTCCGCCTGGCCCTGGCGGCGGCGCTGGTGGGGTTTATCGTTCAGGCGTTTACGGACGAGCTCTTCGCGTACTCCAAGATTGTCCTCATCTTCTGGGCGTTAACGGCGATTGGCGTAACGATGGACATGCGGTCCCGGGAACCGGCCCCTACGGGCACACCGCGTTCTCCGTCGTAGGGCCGGTCCAAGCCTGCCCCCCGAAAGAATCTATCGGGGGCAGGGGGTCCCGGCCCGTCACACGCCCGCCAGGAACAGAATGTTGTGGCTTGGTCAACACCCGACGCGTTGGGCAAGTCTTTGGGAGACAATCGCTTCACTTCACTCATTTTGTTCGGGCGTTTACCTTTGTGGGAAATTCGGATTAATCCCCTGATGCCATCAAAACAGAACCCATCCGAAAAATCATCCCGGCTGCGGAAATTGGCGCCTCCTTTTCTGCTCCTTTGCTTAACGATCATCTTCTTTCGCGAGATCATCTTTAAAGACCAGGTTTGGTTCGACGCGGCGGCCCTTAATTTTTACTATCCATGGAAGGCGTTCTTTGGCTCGTCCACGTTTCCGGACATCCTCGCCGAAGATTCCGTTCGCCAGTATCTGCCGCATCAATTTTACCTCGTCGAATCCCTCTTCAAGCACTGGAGATTTCCGCTTTGGAATCCCCTGGAATTTACGGGCGTTCCATTTTTCGCCACGGGTGTGAAGGGAGTCATCAAGCTTTCCAATCTGCTCTACGCGTTCCTGTCTTTTCCGGCCGCACTGAATCTCCAAACCGTCCTTTCCTGCTTTCTGGCGGGATTCTTGATGTATCTGTTTCTGGCATCGCGTGTATTTCCCGCCCCCGCGCTCATTGGCTCGGTGGTTTACATGTTTTCAGGCTATTTTTTGTATTATTCGATTTTTTATCCCCATTTGGAGGATTTTATCCTTTTCCCCCTCAGCCTATGGGCCCTTGAGAAGGCGGTGAAACGGTCCGGCTGCGCTTATTACGCTCTGTGCAGCGCGGTCTGGGCTCTCATGTTTTTCGGAGGGCGGGAGTATGCCTCTCCGATCTTTATCTTGATCACGGGATTGTATGGAATTCATCGGATCCTGCGGCTTCACGATGAAAAAAGCGCCCGGGTCCGGCATCTCCTCTATCTGTTAGCCGCGGGGATTTTCTTTGTGGGCCTGGCGGCCGTTAAGATTCTTCCTTTTCTCCAATGGCTGGGCTTATCGGATCGAATCCAATCCTCGGACGTAACACGCCAATATTTCGGCGAGACAGCCGTATCGGCGGGAGGCGTGGGGCGACAGATCCTTCACAGCCTTTTGAGTCTGGGCTTGCCGGCTGACCCGGCCGGCCGATTTACGTTGAGGCCCTACCTCGCTGTGCATGTGAGCGCCCTTTCTCTCTTGCTCGCAATCTTCGGATTCAAAAACCGCCGCGGCGACCGAAGCCTGAGATTTTTTGGGCTTCTCGCCCTGTGCGGTCTTATGGCGGTCGTCTTTGGCGGCGCCGCGCTTATCGTCATGAAATCACTCGTGGGCGAGCATTGGAGCCTCGGTGTGCTCAAAAGCCTTTTAATTCGAACAAGGGCCGATTCCTTGCTCGTGCCGGCTTTGGCCATCGCGGCGGCATTTTCCGCGCATCGGTTGTCTGAAGATATTGAGCGAGGCTCAGCCCTTGCCGACTGGAAATGGACGCTTTGGGCCGGCGGTAGCGGGTTTTTCACTTTGTTTATCGTCTCTTTTCTTTTTTCCTGGGAGAAGATATTTCTTTATTATCAATTGAGATTTGCAGCCTTATTTTTCGGCCTTCTCGGGATCGTTCATCTCGCCGTTCAGCGACGCCGGCTATCAGCCCGTCGGATTCCGATCATTCTGCTTGTTTTCATCATCTTCGAGCTCCTCTATACACAAGGACTCCTCTATCGACCGGGTCCGAAGGCGTCGTTCTATCCCCTGACCCCCGCCTTGAAGTTCTTGTCCGACCCGCGTGAAAAGGCCCCGCACCGCGTCGCCGCCTTAAATGCCGCGCGTGGAGGCCTGACCTATTTATCGATCGAGCCGGAGCCGAATCTGCTGATTCCCTTCGGCGTGGAGGAAATCGGGGGTTATGAGGCATTGGCGCCCGCGCGCCAGATGCATCTCTACAACAGCGTGCAAAACCGGCACGGGGAGGGGACCCCCCTGATGGGCGGGAGGTCAATCCTGAGCAGTTTGATTGCCCGATCGAAGATTATTGACATGTTGAACGTCAAATATCTGATCACATCCGTGGACCGGTTCTCCTATGGGTATATCGAATATTTGGATGGCGGCCGGTTTCGACCCGTGTATAGCAATGAACTTGTGATATTTGAAAATCATTCGGTCTTTCCAAGGGCGTTTGTCGTGTCCCGGGCGAAGACAATCCGGAATGCGCCGGACCTGTTGAAGCGCCTGCTGAGCGCCGATTTCGATCCAAGGAAAGAGGTTCTCCTGGAAAAGGACGTCCGGCAAATACCCCCAATCCCCGGAAATCCCACGCCGGCGCAAGTGAGGTTTCTGTTGTATGAGCCTGAAAGGTCAATTCTGGAAGTAGCCGGACCTGGTGGATTTCTTGTCGTGTCGGATGCCTTTCATCCGGGGTGGAGGGCGCGGGTGGACGGAAAGGAGGCGCCGCTGCATCGGGCCAACTATGTCATGAGAGCGGTGGAGTTGCCTCCGGGGAAGCATCGGATCGAATTTGAATTCAAGCCGGCCGCTTTCCGGGTGGGGATTTGGATATCCATCATCAGCTTATTGGTCATGATCGCCTTCGCCGTTGGAGCGAATCGATGGGAATCCGGGAAAAGACAGAAAAAACCTTGATGATAATATTCGGCCTTTCGGTGTTGATGATTTCGCTGACGGAAAGCGCCGGGTGTGAACCGGGGATTGCCGATCATCAATGGATTCCGATCCCGGCGGGATTGTTGGTCATCAGTGAGAATGACGGCCACCCGGGTTCCCTGAAGCCCGCCTTTCGGGCGCGGCGGACGCCCGGGAGTCAAGGCGGGGATCGATGGCAAACCGTCTTGCGCGTCAGGGCTTTTAAGATCGATCGATACGAGGTGACGAATCGGTCCTACCGGAAATTCGTTGATTCCACGAACCGGACGCCTTCCGCATACGCTTCCGACTCAAGGTTCAATCGGCCGGAGAATCCGGTCGTCGGCGTGTCTTGGGAGGACGGCCGGGACTACTGCCGGTGGGTCGGGGGCCGACTTCCCACGGAGGCGGAATGGCTGAAGGCCGGCCGTGGGAAGGACAACCGCCAAACGCCATGGGGGTCGGATAATAATTTTATCAACTACAATGTCCTTGACCGGGCGAACATCAATCCCGTGGTCTCGCTCAAGTTATACGACTGGTACGGGTCAAAATTCGCGGCCGACGGACACCGGTTCACCGCGCCCGTGGGCGGCTTCCCGAAAGGCGTGAGCCCTTATGGGGTCCACGACCTGCTCGGAAACGTTTGGGAATGGGTGGACAGGCACCTGCCCAATCCTATGTTGAATTACAAACGCCGGATCCCGCCGCGGATCAAGCCACTGAAGGGCGGCTCTTGGATGTCCCTCGCGAATTATCTGAACCTGGGCACGCGAAGGTGGCGCGATCAATCCCTTCGGCAGGATTCTACGGTTGGATTCCGGTGCGCCCAGGACCCTTGAGCGGGAGGCGAGGCCCCCGCTTTCGCGCGGCAAGACGGATCGCGTCCAATTCGCTCGGTGTTTCAGGCCGGACGTGATTCTTCATGATAAGAAAGTTTGAAACCCTTCACGGGACGGTCACGGGCAAGATGGATCTGCGGATGAAGGCCAAACGGTGGCTTGCCAGGTTTCAGGCGCCGTGGGTGACCGGGACATCACCCCGATCCCGCGATCGGGCGACGGATCCGAGAACGCTGAAAGCGGAGAAATCCCCCAGGATTCTCGTGATCGCCTACCCGCCCGGCTTGGGAGACACGGTGACGGTGACGCCGTTCCTCTCCGCGCTGGAGGGGCTTTATCAGAGGCCTTCGATATCGGTCCTGGCCGGCGGGGAGACTTCCTGCGTCCTGGGCCGCCATCCGGCCGTCGCGCGCGTCATCCGTTACGAGGACGACTGGATCTCCAAAGACGACAAGCGCGGGCCGAAAAAAGGTCCGGATGAGCGGCGGGCCTTGCGCGACCGGCTTCGCCGGGAAAACTTTCACGCCGTGTTCGACCTGTTGGGGAATTACGCGTCGGCGCGCCTGGCGGCATCGGTCGGGTCCGCGCTCCGCATCGGGTACTCCAGCGGGTTCGACGCGTTCCTGACCCATCCCGTCGCGGACCGGCGGTTCGCCGAATCCGCCATGCCCATGGCCGATTACCACCTGGATCTGTTGAGACGGGTGGGCCTGGAGCCGGGCCACCCGCCGCCGGCCATCGCGACCGATCCGGAAGAGGAGACATTCGCCGAAGAACGCGCCAAAGAGTCCGGGTCTTCCGGAAATATTGTGGGTCTGGCCCCCGCGTCGGCCAATTCGGAAGACGAGTGGCCGGCCCGGAAGTTCGCGGAGGCCGCGGACGCCATCATCGAAGCGGCCGGCGGAAGGGGGCTTTTGTTGGGAGCGGAATCCGATCGCCCCATGCTGGAGGCCGTCGCGGGGCGGATGCGGACAAACCCCCTCGACCTGTGCGGACGAACAACGGTTCTCCAAGCCGCCTCCCTGATGCGCCGATGCCGCCTTCTCCTGACCGTGGACACGGGGCTGATGCATCTCGGGGGGGCGGTCGGCGTCAAGCTGGTGGCCCTCCTCCGGAACGACAACCCACTCTGGCGGCCTTGGGGGAAAGGTCACCGCATCCTGACCGGCTTGGGCAAAGACCCTTCTCCCGGCGCGCTGCGGGTTGAGGACGTTGTCCGGGCGGGACGGGACCTTTTGGAAAGCGGGACCGGGACGTGAGCCGGTTTCGGGTCCTTCTGGTCTCTCACGCATACGTGACGCCGTTCAACCGGACCAAGGCGGAGGCGCTGGCGGCATCCGGGGAGGCCGAGGTGACGCTTCTGGTTCCCGACCGGTGGAAAGCGCCCGTTCCGCCGGCGGCGGAGGCGGCCGCTTACCGGCTGGTCCGTCTGCCGGTCGCCTTTCCGGGGCGGGGCGGAGGATACTTCTACCGGGCCGGCCTGTCGTCCCTGGTCATGGGGTTTCAGCCGGATCTCGTGCACGTTGAAGAAGAACCATGGTCGGTGTCGGCGTTCCAGTTCGCCCGGTTGAAACACGAGGCCGAATTCCGCTATGCGCTTTTTTCCTGGGAAAACCTGAGTAAAGACTTCCGCGGGGTGCGGGGCTGGATGGAGCGACGGACGCTTCGGTCGGTCGATTTGGGAATCGGCGGCAATAAGGCCGCGGCGCGCGAGCTGCGGCGAAAGGGCGTGGAAACCGTCCATGTCCTGCCCCAACTGGGGCTGGATCCGGAGTGGTTCCGGCCGGGTGAACGGCCCCCATCGGACGTATTCACGATGGGCTATGCGGGACGGATGGCGCCGGAAAAGGGAGTCCACCTGCTGTTGCAGGCGGCCGCGGGGCTTGGGGGCGAATGGCGGTTGCGGATCCTCGGGTCCGGACCTGAGCAAACCCGCCTGCGCGCACTGGTCGGCGAGTCGGCCGTCTTGGACCGGGTGGAGTTTCTGCCGGCGGTTCCGCACGCGGAGGTCGCGGCCTTTCTCCGGACCTTGGACGTCCTGGTCCTGCCGTCCTTGACGACGCGGAGTTGGGCGGAGCAGTTCGGCCATGTGTTGATCGAGGCCATGTCGGCGGAGACGCCCGTAGTCGCATCGAACAGCGGGGCCATCCCGGAAGTGGTGGGCGAGGCCGGTCTCCTCTTTCCGGAAGGGGACGTCTCCGCCTTGAAAGAGGCGTTGGCGCGGCTTCGGGACGACCCCGATCTTTCCGGAGCGCTGGGCGAGAGAGGGCGGAAACGGGTCTTGGAACGTTTCACCTGGGACCGGATCGCGGGAAAGACCCTTGAGCTGTATCGCTCCCTGCTGAGCCACGAGAATCCCCCCTCTCTGGCGGGGGGCGGCGGGTCCGCGCGGGCGGAGCCGGTGCGGAGCGGGAGGATTTCATGAGAGGGGCGGCGGCGTTGAACGTAGGGGCTCGGGTGTTCCGGAATTCCGCCGCGCTGCTCGGCGGGCAGCTGGCCGAGCGCGTCCTCAAGCTTGTCGTAATGGCCGTTCTGGCCCGGACCCTGGGAAAGTCGACTTTTGGTCTCTACATTTTCGTCCTCACCTACGTGGAGTTTTTCCACCTCCTGACCGACCTGGGGCTCCAGACCATCCTCGTCCGCGAAATGGCCCGGGGCCCCGAGAAGACGGATGCCCTGCTGGGCGGCGCGCTCACCATCAAGCTGATCGCCGCTTTCGTCTCGGCCGGCTTGGCCGTTTTCCTCATCGGCTTCTCCGGCGCCCACGCCTCCGCCGCGGGTCTCGTGGCTTGGGCGGCGTTGGGGCTTTTTCTTTCCTTCCGGCTCAGCTCGGTCCGTCAGATCCTTGATTCGATCTTTCAGGTCCGGTTGGAGATGCGCGTCCCCGTGGCCCTCGGCGTGGCCAGCGAGCTTCTCTCCACCCTGGGCCTTTTGGCGGCGGCTTGGTGGGGGCTGAGCCTGACTTGGCTCATGGCCATCCAGAACCTGGCCTACCTGCCCGGCGCCTGGTGTCTGGTGCGGCTGACGCGGGGGCGGATCCGCCTGAGACCCTCCTGGTCGAAGGCAACCCTGATCGGATTGCTCAAGGAATCTTATCCCCTGGGCCTTGCGAACCTGTTCACGCTGGCCTATGTGAAGCTGGATATCCTGATGCTCGCGGCCCTGCGGGGCGATGAAGCGGTCGGGGTCTACGCCGCGGCGTACAGACTGATCGGATCGCTGACCATCCTGCCCACGGCGATCCTGGGCTCGCTCTTCCCGTTGATCTCCCAGTACGCCCGGACCGCGCCGGAAGCCCTGCCCCGGATCTTCCAAAAGAGTCTGAATTTGATCGTGATGCTCGCACTCCCGCTGGCCGTCGGGGGAACCCTGCTCTCCCGGGAGATCATCGCCCTCGTCTACGGCGAGCGGTTCGCGGAATCGTCGGGCGTTTTTCGGATCTTGAGCTGGGCCGTCGCGTTCAGTTTTCTCAGCTATCTGCTGACTTCGGCATTGAACGCCATGGGCCGGCAGCGCATCTACCTGGGCCTGACGGCCGCCATGACCGTGTTGAACGTGGGCCTGAACTGGATGTGGATTCCCCGGTACGGGTTCATGGGCGCCGCTGTCGCTACGTTGATCACGGAGTGCACGCTGATGCTCATCGGCCTGCGACTCCTCGGCGGCCACCTGAAAGACATCGAGCTGTCGCCGATCATGAAGTACGCGCTTTCCGCGGGGGTGATGGGCGTTGCGGTCATGTTCGCCCCCATCGGTGTTTTCGGGACGATCCCCCTCGCTGCCGTCGTCTACGTCGGGTGCCTAGCCGCCTTTCGCGCGGTGAGCCGGGAGGAGTGGCGCGCCTATCTGGCGGCGATGGGTCTCGGGTCCGGGAAAGCGGGCGGGTCCGTCAAAGGGCGTGAATCCGCCCACGCCGCGGGAGGCTGACTTGGCCGCCCGCACCTATCCATATCATTCCGCGCGGCGGCGCGCGGCGGCGCGGATCATCGACGCCTTGGGAGATCGCCTACTGGGAGACAAACGGGGCCGGTTTCCGAAGGCCCCGGCGCCGCCGAGCCCCCGGGACGTCCAAAAGGTGATTGTCGTCCGGCCCGACCACCTGGGCGACGTGGTGTTCGCGACCGCCGCGTTCTCCCCCCTGCGCGCCCTATATCCGAACGCCGAGATCACGGCCCTGGTCGGCCCTTGGGCCGCGCCTTTGTTGATTCACCACCCCCATGTGGATGAGGTCGTCTCGTTTCGAAGCCCGTGGTTCGACCGGGAAAACCACTCGGGCGGTCGCGACCTTTTCGACGTTTTCCAGTGGATGCGGCGCCGGCGATTCGATGTCGGGCTGGACCTGCGGGGCGACCCCCGGGTGATCGCCCTGCTCGCCGCGGGCCGCGTCCGGCACAAGGTCGGTTACGGGCGGGGCGGGGCCGGTTTCCTCCTTTCCCGGGAATTGGAGCACATGCCGGGGGTCCACCAGACGGAGCGGAACGTAGCGGTTGTCCAGGCCCTGGGGTGGCCCCGCCCGGACGGTTTCCGGCCGACGCCCCAACTTCGGGTTTCGGAGGCCGAGCGCGGCGCGATGGATCGGAGGCTGTCGTCCGCCGGCTGGAACGGCGGCCCCTCCGGCGGCGCGGACCCTCCCAAAATCGGGGCCTGGGAAAGGCTTGCCGTCCTTCATCCGGGGGCGGGGTATCCGACGAAACGGTGGCGGCCGGTACGGTACGGCGCCCTTGCGAAATGGCTGGCCGAATCGCGCGGGTATCGGATCGTCCTGATCGGGTCCGGGGAGGAGGCGGCCCTGGTTTCCGAGGTGATTCGGACAGCCGGGCCAGTGGGGGCACTCGACCTGACGGGAAAGAATTCCCTGCGCGAGCTTCTGGCCCTTCTCGCTCGGGCCGATTTGATGGTTGGAAACGATTCGGGCCCGGTCCATATCGCCGCGGCCCTGGGAACGCGGACCGTGGCGCTTTTCAGCGGGACGAACGACGACGCCGAGTGGGCCCCGGCGGGGACGCGGACCCGCGTCGTCCGTAAAGCCGTCGCGTGCAGCCCGTGCGCCCTCAAGGTCTGCACCACACACGATCACGAGTGCATGGAGACCCTCACGGTGGAAGCGGCCCAAGAGGCGGTCCTGGCGTGCGAATCCTCCTAGACGCCCGGATGTGGAGATGGACGGGGATCGGGACGTACGTGCGCGTCCTGCTGGAAGGGTTCGGCGAGATCCTTCACGGGGGCGGGCATGAGGTCGCCTGTCTGGTTCCTCCGGCCGACCTTCCGGTGTTTCCCCTCCCGGGCGGCCCCGATGCCTCCGGCGCCGTTCGGGCCGTCCCCTGCGACGTCCGGGTGTATTCTCCCTGGGAGATCCCCGGCCTGCGCAGGGCGCTCCGTTCCCGTGATTTCGACCTGGCGCACTTCCCTCATTACATTTATCCCTACCGGGCGGGGTTCCCGGCTGTGGTGACGATTCACGACCTGATCCACCTCCGCTTTCCGTCCGATCACAAAACCCCCCTTCATTACACCTACGCGCGTCACGTCCTTCCCCGAAGCGCCCGGGCCGCGAGGCGGATCATCACCGTGTCGCAACATTCCAAAGACGACATCGTTTCCCGCCTGGAAATGCCGGCCGAAAAAGTGAAGGTCATCCACAACGGACTCGCGCGGGGCTTTTCCCCCGACCCGGACGGAGACGCGGCCCTCCGGGTCCGGAAGGCCGTCGGCCTCGACGGCCCTTACGTTCTCTATGTCGGCAACGCCAAGGCGCACAAGAACCTCCACGGCCTCCTCCGAGCCTACCGGCAGCTAACGGCAAGGATGGAACGGGAGGACCCGGGGAGGAAGAAACCGGCCCTGGCGGCGACCGTTCGCCGGGAGGAGCTTCGCCCCGGCGCGGCGGACGCCGGCCTCGAGGGCGTCCATTTCCTGGGACCGGTGAGCGGCGGGACGCTGGCCGATCTGTACCGGGCGGCGGCGGTGTTCGCCTTCCCCTCCCGGTACGAGGGATTCGGTTATCCGCCCCTCGAGGCCATGGCGTGCGGGACGCCTGTGGTCTGCTCGGACGCCGCGTCGCTCCCCGAGGTGGTGGGCGACGCCGCGATTCAGGTCCCGCCCGACAACCTTGACCGCCTAAGTTCGGCTCTTTATGATTTGCTCACGAGGGAGGATCTCAGGATTCGGCTTCGAAGCGAAGGGCTGAAAAGGGTGCAATCCTTCACGGCCCGCGGGATGGCCCAGGCCGCCTGGAAGGTGTATGAAGAGGCGGTTGAAGTCGATTCGGCCGATCGGGATGAGTGAGCCGGTGAAGGTCGCCATCGTTCACGACTGGTTGACGGGAATGCGCGGGGGAGAGTACACCCTCGAGGTCTTCTGCGAGTTGTTCCCCCAGGCGGACCTGTTCACGTTGATTCACCGGAAAGGCTCGGTGTCGGCGCGCATCGAGGCCCGGCCGATCCACACCTCGCTCCTTCAGCGCATTCCCGGCGCGACGAAGCGATATCGCCGGTTTCTCCCGTTGATGCCGGCGGCCATCGAGCGCCTGGACCTCACGCCCTATGACCTGGTCCTGAGCTCCAGCCACTGCGTCGCCAAGGGCGTGGTCACACGGCCGGATACGCTTCACGTCTGTTACTGCTACACCCCGATGCGCTACGCGTGGGAAAGTCACCACCGCTATTTTCCCGACGAGCGGCTGGGCTTCCTGGGGCGGTGGTTCCTGCCCCCGATTTTCACGTACTTACGGATGTGGGACGCGGCCTCGGCAAACCGGGTGGACCGGTTCATCGCCATTTCGGAGGCCGTCCGCGGACGGATTCGGAAATATTACGGGCGCGATTCGGAGGTGATCCATTGCCCCGTGGATACGGGGCGATTCCGAGCTTCGGAGGGCGGGGACTACTATCTCGTCGTTTCGGCGTTCGCGCCCTATAAGCGGATCGACCTGGCCGTCGAGGCGGCGGGCCGTCTGGGCCGTCCCCTCAAAGTGGTCGGGTCGGGACAGGACGAGGGGCGCCTGCGCAAGCTGGCCGATTCCTTTCCCGGATCGAAGGTCGAGTTCCTCGGCTGGAAGACGGGCCGGGAGCTCGTCGAGCTGTATGAAGGGTGCCGGGCGTTTCTTTTCCCCGGCGAGGAGGACTTCGGCATCGCCCCCGTCGAGGCCATGGCGGCCGGGCGGCCGGTCATCGCGCTGGCGAAGGGAGGCGCGCTGGAAACCGTCGTCGGCCCGGACAATCCCGAGGGCCGTCCCGCCACGGGTGTATTCTTCCCGGAGGAGACGGCGGCCGGATTGGCCGACGCCATCGAGGCGTTCGAGGGAAGAGAAGGGGATTTCGACCCGGACGCCGTCCGGGCGCACGCCCTCCGGTTTGACACCGAGAACTTCCGAACGGCGATGGCCGATTTCCTGCGGGAAGCCGACGCCGCGTTTCATGGCGAGGCGGCGGGGCGCATGATCGCAAGAGGACAGGTCCCCATCTCGTGAAGAAGTATGCTCACCTGGCTGTCTCCATCCTCGTCCTTGCGGACGTGCTGGCGGTGATGGCCGCCTGGTCGACGGCGTTTTTCCTGCGGTTCAACGTCGAGATCATCCCTGTGATCAAGACCTATCCGACTTTTCCCCATTACCTGTCGTTCGTTCCCATCATCCTGGTATTCTGGCTGGCGGCGGCCCGGCTGCTGGATCTCTATGGGCCTCAGCTGAGCCGGTCCCTGGGGGCCCGGGCCTGGAGCGCCTGGAAGGCGGCCACGCTCTCCCTGGTTTTGTTGACGGCGTTGACGTTCTTCTATCGTGAGTTTCCATTCGCCCGATTCTCGCGCGTGGTGATGGCCTATTACTGGATCATCGTTACGGTCTACGCGGTGATCGCACGAACTTTGGCGCAGGCCGTCCTCAAGAATTTACGGAGGCGCGGCTATGAAGTTCGCCGGATTCTGATCGCAGGGACCGGGGAGTTGGGCGTCGATCTGGGCGGACGGATGCGGGCCAACGAAGTCCTGGGGATTGAGGTGGTGGGCTACCTGACCGACCGGGAGGAGGAGGTCGGAACCCCGATCGGCGGCGTCCAGGTGGCGGGGATGCTGGAAGAGGTGCGGGAGGTCATCCTCCGCCTTCGCGCGGACCAGTTGTTCATCGCCCTGCCCATGGAGGGCCAGGACCGTCTCCAGCGCGTTCTGGACGGACTGGGCGAGGAACTCATCGACATCAAGGTAGTCCCCGATTTCCTGAAGTTCATGAAGCTGAACGCCGGGATCGAGGATTTCGACGGACTTCCGATCATCAGTCTCCGGGAGGGCCCGCTGTTCGGCGTGAACCGGCTGGTGAAGCGGACCGCCGACATCGTGCTCTCCCTCGCCGCCCTCCTCGTGCTCTCTCCGGTCATGATCCTCATCGCCGGGGTCATCAAGCTGACGTCGCCGGGTCCGGTTCTGTACCGCCAGGAGCGGATGGGCCTTGATGGGATTTCGTTTCAAATGTTCAAGTTCCGGTCGATGCGGGAAGGTGCGGAGAAGGAATCCGGGGCGGTGTGGGCGAGCCCGAAGGACCCGCGCCGCACATCGATCGGCCGGATCATCCGCAAGGCCAGCCTGGACGAGCTCCCCCAACTGTTCAACGTCCTCAGAGGGGACATGAGCCTTGTCGGCCCGCGTCCCGAGCGCCCGGTGTTCGTCGAGGATTTCCGCAAGAACGTCCCGGGCTACATGCTGCGTCACAAAGTCAAGGCGGGCATCACCGGCTGGGCCCAGGTCAACGGATGGCGCGGCAACACCCCGCTCGAGAACCGGATCGAGTGCGATCTGTACTACATCGAGAACTGGTCGCTGGGGTTCGATTTGAAGATCCTGTGGCTGACGCTCTGGAAGGGGATCATCCACAAGCACGCGTATTGAGGCGCCGTCCGGTGCGCCGCCGCGGCGCCTTTCGGGCCGGGCGGGATGCCCGGCCCGCCAACTGGAGAGAATCGCTGTCCCCATGAGCGTCCTCGCCGTCATCCCCGCCCGGTACGCCTCGACCCGGTTTCCGGGCAAGGCCGTCGCCCCGATCGGCGGAAAGCCGATGATCCAGCACGTCTACGAGCGGGTCCGGGCCGCGCGCTACGTGGAGGAGGTCTGGGTGGCCACCGACGACGAGCGCATCCGAAAAACGGTGGAGGGCTTCGGCGGCAAGGCGGTCATGACCTCCCCGGACCACCTCTCCGGGACCGACCGCATCGCCGAAGCCGTGGCGGGGGCCGAATTCGAGTGGGTGGTGAACGTTCAGGGAGACGAGCCGCTCCTCGATCCGAAAGACATCGACGCCGCGGTCCTCGCGCTCCTCGGCGACCCGGACGTCCCGATGAGCACGCTCGCGAAGCGCATTCAGTCGCAGGAGGAATTCTTCGATCCCAACGTCGTGAAGGTGGTCGTGGACACGCGGGGCTTCGCCCTCTACTTTTCCCGGTCCCCGATCCCTTACAATCGGCGGGCGTGGGAGCGACTGACCGGCGGAGAGATCCTTCAAGGAGAGCGCGTCGAGCCGCCCGAGCCTTGTTTCAAGCACATCGGGCTGTACGTCTACCGTTTGGAGGTCATCCGTGCACTGGCCTCCACCCCGCCGACCCCCCTGGAGCGGGCCGAGGGGCTGGAACAGTTGCGAGCCCTCGAATCGGGATACAAGATCCAAGTGGTGGAAACGGAGCGGGATTGCATCGGCGTGGACGTCCCCGAGGACATCCGCCGCGTTGAGGAGCTTTTGCGGGCTTGAGCGAAACGGACGGCAGGAGCGGCGGGGGGAGTCGGACGAAATTCATCTTTGTCACCGGCGGCGTTCTCTCTTCCCTGGGCAAGGGGCTGGCCTCCGCGTCCATCGGCGCCCTCCTCGAGAGCCGCGGCCTCCGCATCACTCTCCAGAAGTTCGATCCCTACATCAATGTCGACCCCGGGACCATGAACCCCTTTCAGCACGGGGAGGTCTACGTCACCGACGACGGGGCGGAAACCGACCTGGACCTAGGCCACTACGAGCGCTTCACCCGCTCCACCATGACGCAGGCCAACAACGTCACCACCGGCCGGATCTACTATTCCGTCATCACCAAAGAGCGCCGGGGCGATTACCTGGGCGGAACAGTTCAGGTGATCCCTCACATCACCGACGAGATCAAAGCGAACATCCGCGCCATCGCCCCCGGGAAGGACGTGGTGATCTGCGAGATCGGCGGGACCGTCGGCGACATCGAGAGCCTGCCGTTCCTGGAGGCCATTCGGCAATTCAGTTGGGACGTGGGGCGGGAAAACGTCCTGTACATCCATGTCACCCTGGTTCCCTACATCCACACCGCCGACGAGCTCAAGACCAAGCCCAGCCAGCACAGCGTCATGAAGCTTCGGGAAATCGGCATCCAGCCCGACGTTCTGCTCTGCCGGTGCGACCGCCCGCTGCCCGCCGAGATCAAGTCCAAGCTCGCCCTGTTTTGCAACGTCGCGGAAGAGGCCATCGTCAATGCCCGCGACGTGGGCTCCATCTACGAGGTGCCGCTGGCCTTTCACGACGAGGGGCTGGACGGCATCCTGACGCGGAAACTGGCGATCCGGACCCCCTCTCCCGAGTTGGAAGATTGGCGGGCCATCGTGGAAGTCCTCCGGAAGCCCGAAACCCAAACCACCATCGCCATTGTCGGCAAATACGTGGATCTCAAGGAGTCCTACAAAAGCCTGAGCGAAGCGCTGACTCACGGGGGGATCGGGAACCTCGCCCGCGTGGACCTGGAATGGGTGGACGCCGAGGAAATCGAGGCCGGCGGGCCCGAGACGCTGCTCCGGGACGTACACGGCATCCTGGTGCCCGGCGGATTCGGCGCCCGGGGCGTGGAAGGGAAGATCCAAGCCATCCGGTATGCCCGGGAGCGGAAGGTCCCCTTCTTCGGCATCTGCCTGGGGATGCAATGCGCCGTCATCGAGTTCGCCCGCAACGTTTGCCGGATGGAAGGGGCCAACAGCACGGAATTCAATCCGGGGTCGCCGCATCCGGTGATCGACCTGATGCCCGACCAGCAGGCCGACGGGGACAAGGGCGGCACGATGCGGCTCGGCGCCTATCCCTGCGAGATCGGCGAGGGGACGATGGCCCGGGACATCTACGGAAACCCCGCTGTGCGGGAGCGGCACCGCCACCGCTATGAGGTCAACAACGAATGGAGAGAGCGGCTGGAGGAGTTCGGTCTGGTCCTGAGCGGACTTTCTCCCGACGGCCGCCTGGTGGAGATCATCGAGCTCCCGCCGCATCAACACCCGTGGTACCTGGCGGGGCAGTTCCACCCGGAGTTCCAATCCTCCCCCCGTGCGCCCCACCCCCTGTTCCAATCCTTCGTCAGCGCCGCCTTAAGAGCCAAGGGCGAGCTCTTTTCTTAAAGCGGTCAGGGTTGAGGGAAAGGACCAAATCCTGGGGGACATTTTGAAAACTGTCCCCCAGACCCCCTCGAAAACTTTTGGCGGCCAAGCCTTTGGCTTGGCCTTACCCGCGCTTGGAGGTGAAATGGTTTCATCTTGTCTGCTTGGCGCGGCCAGAGAACCGGGATCGATTAAATCAGCGGGTGGATAAGGAGGTTCGTTGACCTCCGCACCTGTCCTTGCTTCTGCGATGGATTGCCGCCCCTGAAGGGGCGGCAATCCATCGCAAACCGAAAGTTTTCGAGTGGGGATTGGGGGGACTGTTTTCAAAATTCCCCCCAAGGTTTTCACATCATGAATCTTTTCAAAGCCTTTGACGTACCTCCAAAGTCCTCCGTCGCCATCGTGGGCGCGGGGGGGAAAACGACCCTCCTCTACCGTCTGGCGCGGGAGATGGCCCCCGAGGCGGCGAAGGCGGGCGGAATCGTCCTCATCACAACGACCACGAAGATCTTCCGGCCCACACAGGAAGAGGCCGAAGCCGTCATTGTGTCCGCCGGCCTGGAGGAAGCCCGGAAGCGAATCCGAAAGGCCGCCCGCAAGGACGTCCGCGTCGTCCTGGCGACTGGGTCGCATGCCGATTCCCGTTACGGCCGGGACAAGCTCGACGGAATCCCGCCGGCCTGGGCGGGGCCCCTCATTGAAATGGGCGAGGTGGCGTGGCTGCTGGTCGAGGCGGACGGCGCCCAGAGGCGGCCCCTCAAGGCCCCGGGGGAGGGCGAGCCCGTGTGGCCCCGTCCCGTCCATTTGGCGATCGGCGTTCTCGGCCTCTCCGCCCTCGGCCGGCCCCTGGACCGGGAGTCGGTCTTCCGGCCCGAACGGGCGGCTTCCGTGACGGGGCTCGCCGAAGGGGAGGCCATCGGGCTGGACGCCTATGGCGCGCTCCTGGCCCGGCCGGACGGCATCTTCCGGGGATGCCCGGAAGGGGCCCGGCTGATTGGGGTTCTCAATCAGTCGGATGAATGCGGCCGGGTTGTACCCGCCGGGGAGATTCGTTATATACTAGACAGCAAAAATCTCGTTCAACTGGAGTCGGTTTTTTCCGGGAGCCTGGAGCTGGACGAGATTCAAAGGGTGTAGGTCGGATGAGCGCGGCCGAAAATATTGTATGGTGCCGGGCGCGAATCCGGCCGGACTCGACGGAGCATCCGAAACCCGCCGCGTGAGGCGCGCGCACGGCCCATCGGGCCTGAGGGCGACCCGGACGCGGGGGGAAGGAAAGCGGAGGGAAGCATGGTCGACATCTACAAAGAGATCCAGGAGATTCGGGACAAAGGAGAGGACGGCGCCGTCGCCTCCGTGGTCGCGCGAAAGGGCTCCGCCCCGATGAGCGCCGACGCCAAGATGATCATCTACAAGGACGGCTCCATGAAGGGGACGGTCGGGGGCGGCTGTTTGGAAGCGGATGTCTGGGCCGAGGCCAAGCGGGTGTTGCGCAAAGGCGGCGCGGCCAAGATGAGTTTCGACCTCACCGAGGCCGAGGCCGGAGAAAGCGGCCACATCTGCGGCGGCATCGTGGACATCCTGATCGAACCGCTCTCCAACTACCCCGCGGGCATCCTGTCCGAGGTTGTCCGCATCCGCGCGGAAGGCGGCCGGGCCGTTCTGGCCAGCGTGATCAGCCGGAGCGACGGGGAAGCGCCCGGCCCCGACGACCGGATGCTCATCTACAGAAACGGAAGCTCCCTGGGCGTCATCGAGGGCGTCGAAGCCGAAGTTGTCCGGTTCGCCGCCGAGGTCCTTCACAACGAGAGGCCGGACAACAAGACGTTCACCCCCCCCGGCTCGGACGTGGCGCTCGAGGTGTTCTTCGAGCCGATCATCACCCGGCCCACGGTGTACATCTTCGGCGGCGGGCACATCTCCAAGCACATCGCGAAGGTGGCGGACGTCGCCGGGTTCCGCCTGATCATTGTCGAAGACCGCGAGTCGTACGCCAACAAGGAGCGCTTCCCCGAGGCCGAGGAGTTCGTCCTCGTCGAGGACTTCGAGCACCTGGACGGCATGATGCCGGAGATCGAGCCGACGGACATGACGATCATCGTCACCCGGGGCCATCGGTACGACGAGGACATCCTGCGGTGGGCCTGGGACAAGCCCTTCCGGTACCTGGGGATGATCGGGAGCCGGACAAAGATCCTCGCGACGTATCGCAATCTCGAAGAGACAATGGGGGTTTCCCGGGAAGAGTTCATCCGGCGGGTCCGGGCGCCCATGGGCCTGGAGATCGGCGCGGACGTTCCCGGCGAGATCGCCGTTTCCATCGTCGCGGAGTTGCTGCTCGTCCGCAGGCAGAACCTCATCCGGGACCCGGAGCTTGCGGGCCGGCCGAAGAGCGCGGCCCTGATGAAGCTCGGCAAGAAGGGCCGGCAGGTGGGCGTCTGAATCGGGGAACTGATTTTTCCCCGCGCAGCTTGAGCGGATGGGAAAGCCGAAAACGAAGCTTGATTGGACCAACCTCCGAGGGCTCCTGAATGGGGCCCTCGGTCTTTTGTTGTCCACCTCCTGCGCCGCCTGCGGCGACGGGATTGGGACAACCGTCCAGGCGTCCGCCGCCGCCTCCAGGGTGTGCGCCGGATGCTGGGACTCGATCACCCTCCCTCGACCGCCCATTTGCCCCCGCTGCGGCGCGCCCTTCTCTTCCGAATTCGCCCTCACGGATTCGCCCGGCCACGTTTGCGGAAAATGCCGCGACGCGCCGCCCGCTTTCGCCTCCGCCCGCGCGGCCGGCCTGTACGAGGGGGCGCTGCGGGAGATCATCCACGCCTACAAATACGACGGGGTCAGCGGCCTGTCGGCGACGCTGGGCAAGTGGATGGCCGGGTATTTCCGGGACCGTTTTCCGGACGAGGTTTTCGACGTCATCACGCACGTCCCCACCCACCCGAAACGGTTTCGCGAGCGCGGCTTCGATCAAGCCTGGTTCCTGACGCGCGTCCTGGGGAGGGCCTCGGGGATTCCGGCGCGGCCGAACCTCCTGGACCGCGCGAAGTGGGACGCCCCCCAGTTCGAGCTCACCGAGGTCCAGCGGCGGGAAAACGTCCACGGCGCCTTCATCGTCCGGAAACCCCGCGAGGCGGAGGGCCGGCGGATTCTCCTGGTGGACGACATCCTGACCACCGGCGCCACCGCCGCCGCCTGCGCCAAAGTTCTGAAACGGGCCGGGTCGGAATCGGTCCACGTCTACACCCTTGCGCGGACGGCTTGAGGCGTTGCGAGGGGGGGGCTATTCGGATTGCGCCTCAAATTGCGACACGCCCCCCCCACCCCCACGCCGGACGCCGTGATGTACTCCCGCGTTTGTCCGGCCAATTGCCGAGCGGGGTCCCCGGCCGGACCCCACGGAAAGGGGGTGAGCGGAAATTGGGGTACTGGTTTGAATTCTGGTACATGTTCCCCATCGCCATCGGCTTCTGACTACTGGCCTGAATCTCCAGTATGGAGGGAGCCGTGTTGTTCACCCCATTCTTCATCCTCGTGCTGCCGCTCATCAGCGGAAAGTCGATCCCGCCGGTCGAGGCCATCTACCCGGGCCTGCTGATCGAGGTCTGCGGGTTCGGCAGCGCCACGCTGGGCTACCACCGCCAGAAGGTGATCGATTACCGGGCGTCGGGGTACGCCATGCTGTGGGCCGTGCCCTTCGCGGTCGGGGTGTCTCTGTTCGCCTACAAGGCGCCGGAGGGCTGGCTGCTCTTCATCCTGGGCCAGAAGATGCCCGCCCGCGTCTCGGTGGCCTCGGGGGTTCCCGTAGTGATGGCGACGGTGACGGCGGCGGTGCTCGCGCGGATCGTCGTCACGGGAACCGGGATGGCGGATTTCAGCGTGCCCTGGAACATCGCGGCGATGTGCATCCCGGCGGTCCTCATCGGCGGGCAGATCGCGCCCCTCATCAACCGCTACCTGAACCCCAACCGCATCAAGCGGATCCTGTTTGTCCTGTTCTGCGTCGTGGGGTTGATCCTCATCTTTCGGGGTCTTTTTTAGAATCAAGAACCCCGGGGGGCTGCTTCCTTCGGCGCCGGGCCGGATGGCCTTCCGGATTCTCCCGATCCGGGTTAAATGCCTTATTTTCAGGACCTTTCAAACATTCATCCCCTTGATTTCATTGCTTTTCCGCCTTTGGCTTTGTATCGTACTTTTTTATTGATCGACGCCCTTCGGCGGGGAAAAAGTCACCGCTCATCCCATCGAACCCCCAAGAAACCGACAAACCGCCCAGCGTCTCCGCCGCCACCCTTGGCCATCTTGACTGTCACGTTCATCCTCCTCCCGCTTCGGAAATCGAATTTTCCCCTTGCATATAAGCGAAAACGATGCGAATGTAATTGAAACTCCGGTCGCGGGTCAGTTTGATTTTCTCGGGCGCAAGTTTCCCTGGAAAATCCGGTCAAGGCATGCGAGGTTAATTGTATGCCTGAGGGGACAAGAAAGAACCGCCCTACCGACCTGAACAAGCTTGCGGCCGGCATAGCCCATGCGACTACCGAGGGCGAGCCGGAAGTGCGGCCAGAGGATGAGGGGAAGAACCCCCACGCGGTGGCACTCGGTCGACTCGGTGGGTTGAAGGGCGGCAAGGCGAGGGCAAAGAAACTCACCAAGAAACAGCGGAGTGAGATTATAGTGCTCCCCTTTAAGAGTGGATTTGAAATAAGGGAGAATTGGGGCTGACCGGGAGAGGAGGTCAGCCATGAAGCGGAGACAGTGGGACGGAAGAACCAAGGCCAAGCGCGCCTTGCGCGAGATCATGCATGCCGACACACGCGCGCAGGCGGTCGAAGGGATCGAGCGCTTCGAGGAGGACTATGGCGCCAAGTACCCCAAGGCGGTTGCCTCCCTTCGCCGCGATGAGGACAAGC
>PVBE012413282.1_pt1 | contig 35892 bp, 24 predicted proteins | sample 1631181 | NCBI WGS metagenome assembly PVBE01 (sample SAMN08397723, study PRJNA350692) | Marine metagenome, whole genome shotgun sequencing project. | isolation source: water | place: Pacific Ocean | collected 2012-04
TACCCATGAATCTAACAGCAGGAGACTGCATTAATTTTTGAACAGCCTTTGTGACAGGATCTAGAAAAGTTTTGATTTTTTTAAAGGCTCCTCCTATTCCACCTTTAGCACTTCCGAAAAATCCTTTGACCATGTTAAACGCGTTTGTGACTCCAGCTGGAATCTTTATTTTACCAAAGAGATTTTTGATTTTATCCCACGGACCAGTAAATACTTTTGAAATAGATTTAGCATTGGCCCACTTTGGTTTGTATTTGAGAAAGACATTTTTAATTGCATTCCATGGACCTGATAACAACTTACCGATTTGACTACCAATACTTTTAAAGAATGAAAATACAAAGACTATGATACCGAGAATGACAGTAGCTACACCTCTAAACAATTTCGTAAATAATTTCAGTAATGCATTACCACCTTTTTTAGCTGTTCCTTTGAAACCATCTTTTTGAAATTGTTGAGCTCTACCTGAGAGTTTCGCTTTCGCGGCTTGTAATTTTTCCCACGCCCATTGTTTCTTTTGTGCTATCCACTCTTTAGCCTTTCGTCTTCCATCAACTGTAGCTAGAGTTAGAATTTTACCACCGACAAACTGTAATGCTGTTAGAGCTGTACTTACACCTGGAATGGCTGTAAGTGGAGATAACATTTGACCAACGAATTGAATATCATTCTTAAACGCTTCTCCAATTTCCGCGAAGCCTTCGGCGAAACTTTTATCCATCATTAAAGCAGTTCTAATACTTTCTTTACCATTATTAAATAGACCTCTGAATCCATATTCACCAGATTCAATCGCGACTTGCTTATCTATCTTAGCCTTTAGTAATGCATCGGACTTTTCTTTCTGTTTCGCGAGTATTCCGGCCTGGACACCATTAGCGACAAGTTGTTTGGTGTTCTGATCTTGAGCCTGTAATTCTTGAGCTGATTTAGCATTAGCTTCTCTAGCTTCTTTATTAGTTTCTCTATTAGCTTCTTTTAAAGCCGTTGATAACTCTTTTATCCCTACAAATTGGCCTGACTCTTTACGCAGACTACCATCTTTGACCATTTGATATTTTACATCTGGTTTCTCTTTGACATCTGGTTTCTTTTTGTCAGCCATTATTTTTTACCGTTTTTGATCTTTTCAATTTCTTTACTATTATTATTTATGTTCGAAGTCTGAATTTGGTCGATTAATTTTTGAGCTTTCTCTTGATCACTATCTCTATGTAAGTCAGGATCTACAATCTTTTCTAATTTAAGAAACGCTATTCTTTCGTTTGGTACATATCTCCATGTATATCCGTCTTTGTTGTATACACCGAATACTGTTTCTGATATACCAATTCTAACTATAAGAGCTGGACAACCATCAAGAATAACTTTATCTCCTTCATTAAAAGCTTTATTGACTTTGAACTTCATACCTTTAATTAAAGATGTAGCCCAATCTCTCATGCCCAATGCTACGATAAGTGTTAGGACAAATCCTATAAACTCTATGTAAAAATCATTTAATTGTATTTCTGGCATTTCATCTCCTACCAAACATATCCTATATTAAAGGATAATATGTTATCACTAACGGGATCTTCTGTATAAATGTTTTTAATCCCAACCTTTATTTTATCAGTTAATAAATAATCAAATTGTGTCTCATTCCTTACTAACGGAACATTCGAAGCTTCATATAAGTATTTATTCGTGAAAGATAGTTTGGGAGCAACTTTATAGAAGAACCATAGACTATTTCTTATAATCATTTCCTGACCCTTATCAGTATGTAATAATCCTACAGCTAGTTCATTACTCATTTTAATATTACCAGCTCTAATTATTTTATACCCCCAACCGACATTACCTTGAGTTCTATTTCTGATTGGTCGAAACTCATCAAAGTCAAATCTACCTAAACCGAAGACATAATGTTTTTTGTGAAACTCATATCTATGTTTAAATGCTAATAAACCTTTGTTTGTAGTTCTGATATCATCTTCATCTTTAAAACGATAATCAAATTCAATGTCTCTTTCAACATCTTCTGAATTGGTTTGCCATGAATAGTCTAGACTTGTTGTAATAGATAAATCACCATCATCAAGTTTACCTCCGAAGTCAACTTTACCCTTAGCTATAACTATAGGTGATAGCAATAATAAGCCTAGGAACACTAAACCTAATAGTTTCTTTTTCATTAATCTTTAGCTACTACTTCGTGTTGTGTAGATGTAGAATTAACATACAAACCAAACCAAGCAGCTCCTGCACCGACTAATACAGATATTAAACCTGACTGTGCAACTGTTGGATCTTCTAAAGCCATAAACCAGTTAGCTGATTGAAATAGTAAGTAGATATACATAGTGATAAAAGCTCTTGGAAATATTCTCCATCTAGAAAAATATTCAGGTGCTAACCACATCCAACCTGTTGTGTTGGGTCCATTAGCATCTTTCATCTTTTGAATTTCGTCTTTAAGAGCTCCTATCTGAGCGTTCTTAGCTTCGTATTCTACGAGATCAATTTGTACTTGATTTCTTTCATTATAATTACTTTGTTGTTCCATTTTTCTTTCCTTTATGATGACATTCTACGCCTTTCAGCTTCATGTCGTTCTTTTTCTTCTTTCAAATGTTTCATGAGTAAGTTTATATATACTTCCCTCTCCCACGGTATCATTGAATCTAATTCTGTTAAACTATAATAGAAATTCTGCATCATCGCAAAATTAGTATGCATATAGTTATATAAATTTTCGTGAGCGAGGGATATTAAAAAAAATCCTGTAGCCCTGCCAACTTCACCTCATTATGAGTTCCACAACTCTTACAATCATAAACTATATCATGTTCCAGTCTTGGAACATTAGTTATATACTCATTTAAGACTGCGAATTGTTCTGTATTCATACTATCAATAAATTCACCTAGTTCTTTAGGATCCATATCATCTTTAGTATAAACTTCTTCACCATCATATATGCTCTCAACACACGATGCCATCAACATAAAAACTTGTTCTGTTTCAGGTATCTTTTCATCCATATCAACATCCAGCATACTGGGATATGTCATATACATTCCCATAGTATCATTTAGTTTAATATGTGGATCTGGTAAACTCATGTTCATCTTAACATCTCTAAGATCAACTACGGTTTCATTCTGTTCTTCACATTTAGTACAGGACATTAGAATATTAGATGTTTCTCCAGCAGACTTAATTCTTATTTGTACAAACAAGTATTCTACATCTGATATTGGAATTTTCTTTAAATCGATTTCTGTAAAGACACAAGCATCAATTAAATCAAGTACTGATTTTTGAATAGTTTGAGTGTCTTCACTTTCACCAGCGATTAGAAGATGTTTTTGTTCTTTAACTAAGAACGCTCTATATTCTACTTTCTGTTTTGTTATAGGTAACTCGCATGTGTATCGAGTCGCCTCTAGTTTTGGTAATGCCATAATTTATTTCCTCACTTATATATATGATTTATCCAAAGAGTTTATTTTCAACTTTTTTATTAACTTTACTTTTAAGTTTTCTACTGAATTTATTAAACAATCCACCAAGTAATCCAGAAGGTGAATTTTCGTATGCTGATACCCAACTTCTAAAACTCATTGATACTGTAAAGGTTACTAGATTACCTTCTCCAGAATCTAATGCTATATCTCCAATACTATCTGGAAAACAGTTAAATAGTTCTACAGAATATATTGGTAGATTATCTTGACCTAATTGAGTTATCTTAACAGTACCTTCATAATTTTCTGGGTAGTTCATAGCATATGCTTCATCATATATAAAACTCTGCCACAATTCCATCTTTTGTCTATCTTCCATAGTATGATCACACATCCAAGTCATGTCTACTTTACCACCAGCGTAATCAACTCTTTGTGGATACTTAGTCATAGGAGCTCCACCATATTCTGAAAATTCTGATGATGTCACTTGTCTGCCTGGAAGGTTAATACCCGTACACCTAATACCCCTACTTCTTATTCCTTGTGGTCCGTGAACTTCAACGGTGAATTTATTTGTTCTTGGCATGCCGTCTATATGGGCACCTAAAAATCTATTTATATTCATTATATTACTTTCCTACTTTCTCTCCAGACTGAGGATTTACTAACTTTTCTGAATGATTCAGTTGGTAAGAAGATAGCTATTTCCCAATCAGCTGGTTCTATGAGTAATAATGGTGAACCAATATTACTGCTTAGATAATGTTTAAAACATGGTTTAAAAAATCTTAATGATGTTTGTGACTTAACAAAAGTATATGACATTTTCATTTTTGTAGTTCTATCGAATTTATCGTTGTTGGTTATATCTAAAAGACTATCTAAGAACTTAGCTCTTAATGCTGGGTGTAGATAGTGTAGGTTTAAACCATGAAAACCACCTTTAGCTTTCTGTACAGGAATACATAATGGAAATCTATCATAATAAGGTAATGTAGCTTTAGTCTTAGGGTCATATTCAAAGTTGTACATACTACCATATACTTGAGATACCCTTCGTGGACCTTGTGCTATTAAAGCCTTTCTAGATACTTTAATACCACTAACATTATCTTTGAACCATTGCATTGACTGTTTTGTACGAGCCTGTAAACCAGCACGAAACGCCGCCTGTTCCCATTTGTCAAATAATCTTTCTGTTGCCATATTACTATTTATGTCAGTTAATAGATGTTAATGTCCTTTTCTGTAAGAATTCTCCATTTCCAGTTCCTATCATCACAATAATTCATAGCTTGTTTCCATTTGGCTTCATTAACAATATATGTCTGAACTTCTTTCAAATATCTCTTAGAAGTTCTACCTGTCTTAGTTTTACTCTTTTTAGGATTTGGTGGACTACATTGAGAGAAGGGTTTTACTTCAATGAGCTCATTTACTGTGACGCCATCTTTGTTGATATACTTTATATAGAAGTCAGGAAAGTATCTATGCACACGATTATCCACCGGTGATACATACGGTATGATGATTTCCTCAGAACTCCATTCAGTCACAGCTGGGGTTTGATCCAAATATACCATGAATCTTCGCTCTAAAAGAGAACGATAAATAATATTAGTTGGATTACCTTTGTACTTATTTGGATTCTTCGGTGAAAACTTCCCTTTATAAGACATAAATAACTAATAGTATATATTACAATAGTAGGACACCAAGTATGGGAAATTTATTTAAGAAGTCAAAATCAGCAGTAAAGAGCTATGTAGGTTCAGTTAAAGGAGACGCGAATGCCATAGGATCACAACTTAAAAATAAGTTAGGTTCAAAAGAAGCTCTATCAAACACTTTTGATCAAAGAATATCTGATGGATTATCTGATTTATTAACAGGAGCAACAGGGATTAGAACTTCTAATATACCTGAAATATCTGATAAAGCCATGAAGGCTAAGTCAAAAAATAGAGAAGCTAGAGCCAATGTTCTTAATGGTGCTATGAGTAGAGCTGGAGACAATCCACCAACAGGTAAGAAACTTAAATTTCCTGAAAGTTTTATAAGAGAAGATGGCCAAGCAGACGAGTTAGCTAACTATATACATTTCCGATCTAAAGCTAGAAAGCTACCTGAACCAAACGAAGAAGTCTATGATATATTTTTATATATCCCTGATAATCTAAATGATACATTACAAGTAGAATATGAAGATGCTGAAAGAGGTCTATTAGAGGCTTTAGTTGGAAAACTTACAGGAAACTCAGACTTTGGTGTGTCTGGTCAAGACTTCAAACAGATTATGATAGAGAATGCTCCTGGATCAAGTGTAATCAAACAGGCTGCAGGGAAGACAGTAAATCCTATGAAGTTTCAATTATTCAAAGGTGTAAATCATAGAACATATTCTTATGACTTTATGTTAAGACCTAAGAGTGAAAAAGAAGCTCAGACTATTAGAGAAATGGTTTATGCTTTTAGAGTATCATCATTACCAGGAGTAAGTGGAAAAAATGATAGGGTATACACATTTCCTAATGAATGGGCTATTAGATTCCATGGACCATTTAAAGATTTTATTGATTATCCTCTTATATCAGTTTGTACTGGTGTAGATGTGGATTATACAGGAGGCCAGGCGTTTCAAGCTTTAACTGATGGAGCTCCAGCAGCGATCTCATTGAAGTTGTCATTTACTGAAACAGCAACTCTTAATAGAAAGAAATATAATAAAGGTGTCTCAGCGTTTACAGGTATGGGTAATAATTCGAGAGAAAATTACCAAGATAAACCAACTGATGAAGAAAAAAGCATGGCCGCAGATGCTCAGGTAGTTCAGCAAGATATGCAGAATAAAAGAGAACAAGAAGAGCTGAAAAAGAGACAAGAAGCAGATGGAGGTTAATGACTAATGGCTAAAGGATTTTTTAAACATATACCTAATATTAATTACGATTTTAAAAGTGATGGTAAATATTATCAGGCTAAAGATTTATTTCGTAAAGTATCTACATGGAGTTATCTTCAAGAAGGTGTATCAGGGTATCAATATTATAGAATAACTGAGGGCGAAAGACCTGATGTTGTAGCAGCTAAACTCTATGGTGATTCAACATTATATTGGACTTTCTTTTTAGTCAATGAGAATTTACAAGACTTTAATGATTGGCCAAAGAGTGGACAATACTTTAATAGGTTTTTAGATAGAAAATATCCAGGTAAATGTTTAGTGGCAGGATCAAGTACAGACATTGTTAGTTCTTTAAGTAAGTTTAAACTAGGTGAAAAAGTTTCACAATCAACATCAGGAGCTTTTGGGTTTATTACTGAGGTTAATCCAACACATAATAGAATAACAGTAAATAGTATTGACGGTTCATTCACAACAGGCACTGTTAGTGGAGAAGACAAGAGTTGTACTATAACATCTATTCAAGAAGAACGAGATGCTGTAAATCATTATACTGATTCTAACGGATTTAAAACCACTGTATCAACAGGTAATACAGTTATTACAAATGAACAACACGAACTAAACCTCAATGAAGAAAAATTTATGATAAGATATATCGAACCTCGATATATATCTAAAGTGGTATCAGAATTTATTGAATTAGTAAGAGATTAATTATGGCGACTGGGACAGATAACTCAAATCCTACTAGTTATGAGTTAGAAATTTTAACAATAGTAAACAATGAAGGTGAGGGTTTTGATATTCGAGGGTTAATGCTTGAGTGTAATCTTTACGAATCAATCTCGCGTAATTTTTTAATGGGTGAATTAGTTATAGGTGACTCAATCGGATTACGAGAGAATGCTAAGTTGTTTGGTCAAGAATCTTTAAGACTTAGATTTAAACAACCTAGTGGTGTTCATGATGAAACAGATGATGCTGATATCATAGATCAAATATTTAGAATATATAAAATTACAAACGAAAAAAGAGTTGATGAATCGTCTACAGTCTATCAATTATATTTTACATCTCCCGAATTTTTAACATCTAAAAGAAAAAGAATAAGTCAAGCACTTAGAGGTTCTGTGTCTGATATGGCGGCTAAGATAGCAGAAGATCATTTAGGTATAGCAAACGAAGTTAAAGATAAAAAGTTAGAACCCTATTTTGATATTAGAGAAAAATCTCAAGGTGATAACTATCATATTGTTATACCAAACTGGACTGTTAATTATACTATCAATCATCTTTGTGCTGAAGCTCAAGGTACAGAAGCCACTAGTGGCTTAGCAGATTCATTTTATTTCTTTCAAACGGCTAATGGTGGATATAGAATTCAGTCTCTAGCTAATATGATGGATCAAGAATATGGTGGTGGTAGACCCTTTGTTTATTCACAAGCAGCATCTGATAATCAGAATCCAGATATTCCATACGATTCTACAGAAGAAGGAATCGGAGCGGGTAGAAGAATACTTGATTATAAAGTAAGTAGTAGTGCTAATGTTCTTGAAGGAATTATGGGTGGACTGTTTGCTTCAAGACAAGTCACTTTAGATAATACATATCAATTCTATGTAGATAAGAGTTATAGTTATTTGGATAAGTTTCATGGTAGTAAAACTTCACTACATTGTCACCCTTTAGTTAGACAAGAACCTGAGATTACACATATAGGGACAGCCGCGGATGAGGGAGATGTTAAAATAATTGGATCATCAGAAGGTGAGTCTATTAGTGATTATACAGATGCTCATTTAATATATGCTAATGATTCATCTTTTATGAATGACGAGAAAAATACAATAGTTCAACCAGATCATAAAATCCATATGGGATCTAAACAACACAGAAAAGCATCTCAACAATTATTAAAATATTATACTATGGATTTAGTTCTTCCAGCTAGAACAGATATATCGGTAGGTCAAGTTATTAATTTAGAAATACCACCAGCTATACCCGGAGAAGACATTGAATCTAAGTTCTTTGGTGGTCCTCATTTAATTACAGATTTATCTTGGAACCTTAGAACAAATAGTTGCCAATTAAATGTTAAAGTTATTAAAGATTCAGTTATGAATCAAATAGAAACTGTTGAAATAGAATATGGAGATACAGAATAATGTTTGGTGAATTGTGGTCAGGGATTGTTGAAGATAGAAACGATCCATTATATTTAAACAGAGTTCGGGTTAGAATTCATGGAAATTATACACACGATAAACAAATGATTGCTACTCCTGATCTTCCATGGTCAGAAGTTATGATGCCTGCGACAACATCTTCTTTATCAGGTCTAGGAACATCACATCATAGTCTTGTAGAAGGTTCTCATGTCATAGGATTTTTTAGAGATGATAAAAAACTTTATCCTATTGTTATAGGTTCTTTTGTGGGTATTCCTCAAGATTTTTATAAGATAGATGAAACGATTGATAGGCGTGGTAATAAAACATTTACAAAAACTTCTAGAAAACCTACAGACGGATTTAATGATCCGAGATTAGAGAAGAAAGCAGACTATAAAGGAACACCTGACGGAGAAAATCCAAAACATATTAATAGAAATCATGGATTGACTTTAGCTTTAGATGCATCTCCTAGACGAGATGGAGAAACTATAGGTGAATCATATCCTAAGAAAGATTATATAGGACAGTCTAGTGTCAACAAGTTAGCTAGGACAACAAACGATTCAGGGTGGTTTTCTTATTTTACAAATGAGACACCTGTAGAAGACCAATATCCTGTAATCGAATTAGAAGATTGGGAAGGTCCTGGTCTTCCAGCTGATAGATTGGAGACAGGTAAGACTGAAGGACTTTTATCGATAGATAATAAACAAAGAGATTCAGAAACATATATAAATCCAGCATATCCCTTTAATCATGTTAATGAATCAGAATCAGGACATATATTTGAAGTAGATGATACTCCAGAATTTGAAAGAATACATCTTTATCATAGAAAGGGAACTAGAATAGAAATTCAAAAAGATGGTGATTATGTAGAGAAGATTGTTAGAGACAAGTATTCAGTGGTTCTTGGAAATGATTTCATAGATATAAAGGGAGATGTAATAGTCAACATTAAAGAGAATGCTTATATTAATGTGGGTAAAAATTTAACAGCTACAGTAGAAGAAGGTAATTTAAAAGCAGATATACTTGAAGGAAATTTATCTGTTACAGTTGAAGAAGGGACTACCGACATAACATCAGAAGAAAAAATAACAATCACAGGTAATAGTAAAACAGAGATCATATCGGATACTACAATTACAGGTAAACTTCATGTAACAGAAGATGTAACAGTAGCTAAAGATATAGATGCACAAGGTGAAATAACAGATAAGGGTGCTACATTAGCTACTCACAAACATGAATTTACAGGTCTAGCTGAGGGAGCTAAAGGTGAAACAGAACCACCAAGTGAAACTTTACTAAGTAAGATTATAGACTGGTTAAATCCATTTGATTAAAAGACATAAATACTAGTATGGCTCAATTTAATAGTAAAAATAAATCAAGTAGAGTAGCACGAAGGTGGTTTACCGACTTAGATGTTAATATGACACTTCACCCACAGAGTGGTGACATTACTGTAAAATCAGACATCAATGCTATTAAGAGATCAGTAAAAAACTTATTACAAACAAATCATTATGAAAGACCATTTAAACCTAGTTTAGGTCTAGAACTAAGAGGAATGTTATTTGAATTAGATACAACAGACAGTATTGTTTTAGAGAATAATATAAAGTCTACAATTAATAGATATGAGCCGAGAGCTCGTGTAGATGATGTTCTTGTAACTTCCAGTGGTAATAGTCTTGATGTTTCATTGTACTTTACTATTCAGAATGATCCATCACCACATGAATTAAACATAATATTACAGAGAGTACGATAATGGCAACAATAAAAAGTTCAAATATTAACATAACAGATTTAGACTTTGAAGATGTATCTTCTAGTTTAAAAGAATATTTAAGGGGACAAGACTCTTTAAAAGATTATAACTTTGAGGGTTCTAATCTAGCGATACTAACTGATCTTCTAGCTTACTCAGCTCACACCTCAGCGTTCAACGCTAACATGGTAGCATCAGAGATGTTCTTAGATACAGCACAGATAAGAAAGAATGTAGTGTCAAGAGCTAAAGAACTTGGATATACACCCAGTTCACGAACCGCAGCTAAGGCTAGTTTTGATTTAGTAGTGACAAGTCCTTCTGTAGGTGGCCAAACACCTTCAAACTTAACTATTAATCGTGGACACGAATTTACAACAGTATATGATGGTTCATCTTATACATTTATAGCATTAGATAATAAAACAATTACACCAACTAGTGGAGCATTCAAGTTTTTATCTCTAGATGTTTATCAAGGTAAGTTGACTACTGATGTTTACAGATATGATAGTCAAGTCGCTAATCAAAGATTTCCTTTATTAAATGGTAATGTTGATACTTCAACAATTACAATTAATGTAACATCTAATAGTGTTGTGACAGCTTGGACTAAGGCTGGAGATTTAACAGGTATATCATCAACATCAACAGTATTTTATATACAAGAAAATGATGACGGTTTGTTTGAAATATATTTTGGAGATGGTGTTATAGGTGCATCTCCTAAAGATGCGGATGAGATATCAATCTCTTACCTAGTCACCGATAATAATCATGCAAATGGTGCTAATATATTCACCATGGCTACATCTATTAACGGTAATTCAGATGTAACAATATCTAATACAATCAGTGCATCAGGTGGTAAAGATATTGAGACAGTAGATCAAATTAAATTCTCAGCTTCTAAATTCTATACATCACAAAATAGATTAGTAACAGTAGCTGATTACAAAGCTAAACTACAAGACTTATATCCTGGAGCAGATTCAATAGCTGTATGGGGTGGAGAAGATGCATCCCCTGTTCAATATGGTAAAGTATTTGTTTCTATTAAGCCTTCCCAATATTCAAACAATTTAACAACAGCTGAAAAGTCTTCTTTAAAAACTTCTTTAAAGGATCTAAGTATCATGACAGTAAGACCAGAAGTTGTAGACGCAGAAATATTACAAATATTAATAATAAGTAATTTCAAATATGATCCTACAAAAACATCTCAGACTAAAGCGGCCTTAGAGACCGTAGTCAAAGCAGCTATTTTATCTTATGATAAAAATGATCTAGCAGGGTTTGATACGCTGTTTAGACATTCACAATTATCAACTCAAATAGACAGTTCTGAACAATCAGTATTGTCTAATATAACAACTATAAAATTAAGAAAGAATGTTTCAGCTACAGTAGATGGAACAAAATCTACAATTAAACTAGACTTCGGAAACAAACTATATAATCCACATTCAGGACACAATTCAGCTGCAGGTGGAATTTTAACTACAACAGGTGTTGTATTATCAGGAGATGTTAATAGTTATTTCTTTGATGATGATGGTATAGGTAATGTTCGTAGATATTATACAGACGGAGCAACAAGAGTTTATAAAGACAATACAGCTGGTACAATAGATTATAATACAGGTGTAATAAATATTAATACTTTGACATATAGTTCAACATTAAATACAGATGATTCAATAGATTTCACAATAATTCCAGACTCAAATGATGTCATTTCAGTCAGGAACCAATTGTTGGATATCACGGCTTCTGAAATTTCTGTTACAGGTGTAGCAGATACAGTAGCTAGTGGTGAAACGAGTGCTGGAGTGGGTTATACAACCTCCTCAAGTTACTCCTAAATAATGGTCCATGTATATGCATGGAGTAGAATTCCCGAATTTACGGGTTTTAAAAATGCTTAACTTAGAGAGGAAACTAAAATGGCAGATAAAAAAATAACCGCACTCACGGATTTGAGTACAGGAATAGCAAGCGCAGACTTATTGCATGTTATTGACGATCCTTCTGGAACTCCAGTAAATAAAAAGGTATCAGTCGAGAATGTAACTAAGTACCTTCCTAACTTCCTGGCATTTGCACAATCAGAACAAGCCTTAACAGGTGCTGGTGCTGCAGATGTAACAAGTATGGTAACAGCTTTCACAACTGATACTGATAACTCTGGTAATAACGCTATAACATTAGCTAATGGTATTGCTGGTCAGTTAAAGATTCTTTACACAAAAGTAGAGACTACTTCTGGTCAAACAAGTGTTGTAACTCCAACAACATTAGCTGGTTATACAACTATTACTTTTGACGCAGTTGGTGATTGTGCCCTACTTTATTACTCAGCAATTGGTTGGGTAATGATTGGTGGAAACGCTACATTAGCATAATTAATATACGATGCCAATATTTCATGACAGACTAGCTGATCAGATCGAAGAACTTCTTCCTGAGTTTTATCAAGAAGAAGGACCTCGATTTGTATCTTTTCTAAAATCATATTTTGAATTCTTAGAGAAAGGACAGTTAATCTATAAAGATGCGGCTGATATTGATTACATTGGTTTAGAAGACGGAACAATTGCCGGAGAAGAATTTAATTCGGCCGGTGAGAGAGGTAATCTCTTACAGGAGTATGGTACATATGCTCCGTCTTCTTTAACCTCTGCTAAATTTAATTATGAAATAGACATTGATTCTAGTGGACTACAAAAAACATCTTTCGAGAAAGGTGAATTTGTTGTAGGTTCTACATCAGGTGCATTAGGAAGAATTGATGTTATAGGTTCAGATTCAAACCTTTATATTGAACAATTTTCAGAAGCTCAGTTCGAACCTGACGAAAAAATTATAGGTAAGACTTCTACAATGGAAGCTAAAGTAGCTTCTTTCAAAGCAAGCCCATTACAAGCGGCTAACAATTTATTATCATATGCAGATGTAGATAAAACTTCTGGAGACTTCTTAGAGTATTTCAGACGAGACTTTATGCCATTCATTGACCGAGATGTATTGGCGAATAAGAGATTATTACAAAAGCATATACAAGAATTATATCTTTCAAAAGGATCAAAAGAATCCTATGAATTTTTATTTAGAATATTATATGGTCTAGAAGCAGAAACTGTTGATCCAAGTTTAAATGTAATTAGACCTTCAACCTCTGAATTCTCAGAACCAACAGTAATGAGAATAAAAGCATCTAAAGACGCTACAGTATATAAGAGAGGTTTAATACAAAAGTTTGTAGGCAGCACAGTAGTAGCTAAAGCCTATATTAATGACGCATCAGGAATGAGTGGTACAAATGATGCTCTAGAAGCCTATGAACTAGAATTAGTTGTACCATATGTTGGAACATTTGATGTTGGTGATAGTGTTGTATTATCAGACAGAGATGGATTTAGAATAGACCTTGACGCGACTGTTCGAGGTGTAATGACAGACATTGATCCTACTGAATCAAGTATTTATGTGGGTGTAGAAGACGGACAAGCTGGCGACTTAGAAGATATTATCAGATTAGAATCAGCTGAATCAATTTATATTGTAGATTATCTTGGTGATAAAATATTAATGGAAGATGGAGATGAATTAATATTCGAACATGCATTAGGTGGTCAACACTATCAAGCTCAAGCTTTTGAATTAGAAACAGGAACAGGAGTTGGTATATTATTATCAGAAGAATCAGAATATGATATAAACAATATTCTGATTACAGACTACGCACTGATAAATGAAAACACAGATATCTATCCTGATTATCCTGGAGGCCCAGCTACTCGAACAATGGGTGGTGGAATGTATACAGAACAAGCTTCACTAGGTTCATTATATTCAGAGTCAGAAACATTTAATTATAATTCACCAGCTGGGGGAACAGCGTCACAATCACTTAATGTAATTGGTTCTATTGGTCGTGGTGGTATAACAGACATTATTATAGACGATCCTGGGACAAGTTATACAGAAAATGATGAGATGGTATTCATCAATACTGGTACAGGTGGACAAAACGCTGAAGCTGTAGTATCAGTATCAGACGGATTAATAGAATTAGAAAAAGGAACAACTCCTGGTGTATTCACATATACAGGAGATGGATCCAATACAGTATTTGAAGGTACAGACAATGCTGGTACCTTAACATTAGGATTCGACCCTAGAAAAGTAGAAGTATTTGTAGACGGAACAGAATTAACAAGAGAGACACAATTTACAACAGACCAAGCTGGTACTAAAGTAACTATTACAACAGCACCAAGTAATAATTCTGTAGTAGAGATACATCAAGCATTTAGAGGCTTATTATTAGAAGAGCCACACAGACCAGAACGATCAAATGGTTCTATACCAGATTATTACATCTCAAATGAATCAGCAGGGGCTATAAGAAAAATTGAAATAACAAGTCCTGGTATGCATTATCAGTCTTTACCTAAAGTATTTATGGGTGGTTATATTTACTATGACGCTATGACTACAGGCACTACCTTTACAACTGGAGAACCAATTACTTCAACAAATGGTAAGACACTTATAGTAGCTAATCATGATACTGAAAAGAAAAGACTATTAGTATATAAAAGATCAACTGATGCTGGTGGTGTTCCGACAGGTACAATCACAGGTGGAACCTCTAGTGCAGCAACATCAATAGTTTCACATACAGTCACTGCTGGTAGTGGCGCTAAGTTGTGGGCGTATGGTGATGAGATCGGTTCAATTAAAAAATTAAAGATGCAAATTCCTGGCCATGACTTTAATCAAGGTGGTATAGGTAATTATAAACAAAACGCAATCATTAAAGATGTATCAGCTTCACTTGGAGTTAATACAACGGTTACAGCTAATCTTACAGGTACTACAGGAACGATATCACTAATAAATGGTGATTTAAACTTACTTGTTTTAGAAGATGTTAGAGGTATATTTAATGATGGAGATTATTGTACAACTAGTGATGGTAAAAACTTTGTTATTGGAAAGATTAATCCAGCTACAGCTAGAGGTAAGTTAGATTCTACAGCATTACTAGACGGAAACTATACTAATGATACAGGTTTCCCTTCGGTGACTTCTCAAAGAATACATGATAGTAGACAATATCAAGATTACGCTTATGTAATTAAAGTAGGTAAGAGTATTAATGAATACAGAAGTTTAGTTAAATCATTATTATCTCCTGCTGGTACTATATTCTTTGGTGAAGTATCAATCAGAATGAATAAAGACCAAGTAAATGAGTTGGCTGATTATGGAACTGTTCCAAAAGAAGACCACCCTAATTGGCCAAATGGTCCATTTGATGGTAGTGTACCAACTGTATACAACGCTAACTTTGATGGAACAAAAACAACAAGATCATTTATACCAACATTAATTATTGGTTCTAGAACAGACACAGCTGATTTAATTCAAGAAGATGGAACATTACCAGGTGGTATCATGGGATTAAATCAATTAACATTAACAGGTACAGGAGCTGCAGGAGTTTATAGTGGTGTCACACCTCAAGTTCCTTCTGGTGGTTCTGGTTTTGAAATAACAATTCAAGTTAATGCTGATAATACATCTTATCAAAATATTCAAATAACAAGTAGAGGTACAGGATATACAGCTGGAGAAACAGTCACTATCACGCAAGAGATGGTTGGTGGTAGTGGTGAGACAGTCTTTGCTAATTTTGAAATAGAATCAGTAGGAGCTCCATATGAAGGTTCAAGTACTGAAACATTTACTGGTACTACAACAGGTATTGGTAGATTTACTTTAGAGTCTGGAGAAGGAATTGTAACAACTGAAAGATTCTTAGCTGTAAGTAGTTCAACAGTTCAAGATCAATCATCAGGAATAGTGTATACAGAAGTAGATGAAGAACCGACTGGAGCTCAAGGTTATATTATAGGTACAACCATAACACCAAGAACTAAAGACTTCACTAAGAGACAACTCATGGCTGAGGTTTCTCCGAAAGGACATAGAGTACATAAAGAATTAGATATATTCCCACATTATAATCAACATAAGATTTATTATTCAACATTATCAAATGCCTTAGCAGTAGGAACTAAAGTACGAGGCGCTACTTCTAATGCACTGGGTATTGTAATGCAACATGACACAACTAATAAATTTATTATTGTTCATAGAGATCAAGAAGATTGGGGTCAAGCAGCATCACAATTCTCTGGAACAGAAATTATACAAAACACTGGAGCTTCTACAAACTACTTTACATCAACTTCAATAGAACTACATTATGTACCAGAAATAATACCTTCGAAAGAAGAACCAAGTGCTATCACAGCAGATACAATATTACTCACTAGTGGTCAGAAAGTTGATACAGACCTCGTAGCCCAAAACCATACTGGTGGTGATAATATTGCTGCAGCAGAAGGTGGTGGTGCTGGGTATACAGTCGATATAGCTGGGTTTACTGGTAGAGGTAGAAACCTTGTAGCGAGTGATCGTTCAGAAACATACGATTCAGATATGAGACAAAGAAAAGTTAATATAGTTTCATCTCCAATATTTACACAATCAGCGACACAACGAGGAAGAACATACTCAGCTGGTGTAAAACAGACGCGAACATTAAACATACAAAATTCAAGAACAGAAGGTTCCAATACTACAGCTAATAATAGTAATGGAACAGCATTACGAATAGATTCAGCTTTTAATACCCATGACGGTAGTAATATTAGTTTCGGTCATAGACCAGCTGGACAAAAACTATTCGAATCAACAAATTTCCTAGTTGAAACATTAATAACAGAAGATGGTTTAAAGTTAATTCACGAACCAGATAATGGACAATGTTTAGGAGAGAGTTTTTCTCAAAACGGAACTATCATTTTAGAAGATGATAGTGATTTACTTTGGGAAGACGCGACAACAAATGATGAAACAGTTCATTTTGTTTCAGAAGAATCTAGTCAGAATGTATCATACAATTTGATTAGTGAAAGTGGAGGAAGACTAATTGATGAAACAGATAGTCTACCACTACTTAAAGAAGATGCACTTATGATCGGTCAGAAAGAATCAAATCAAGTAGGACCAACTTTAAGTGATTTAGGGTATATGATGTTTAGTGAGAATTATAGCATCATGAAGAAAGTACAACAAGAAGGTAATACTGATGACATAATGTTAGAGACTGGAGAGCATATGCTTCAAGAGTCTCCGTCAGAAGGTATAAAAATTAGTGATATAAGTAGTATATATCCAGGAAGATTTGTTCACACATTGGAAAGAGATTTAGGTCGAAAGACAAATTTAACTCATTCAGCTGTAGTTCAAACAGGATAACTGATATAAATAACTAATACAACAAATTAATATTAATTAGGGTAATAACAATGGCAGCAATAATAACTGAAAAATTTCGTCTGAATAACGCGAAACAATTTGTCGAAGATATGACAGAAGGGACTTCAAAATCCTATATGTTTGTCGGCAGAGGACATTCATGGACAGACGATTCAACTCCGCCAACTCCCGTAGACAACCCGAATGATGAATATGATGCTTATCGTAATATGATAGCTATGAAAGCTATAACGAGTTCAGATATTTCACATGCGATTGTTAGACGAGATTGGACAAGCGGAACACAATATGACGAGTATCGTCACAACTATTCATCAGCAAACACAGGTGATTCATCAGGAAGTCCGACTTCTTTATGGGATTCACTTTTTTATGTAATAACTGATGACTACAATGTATATAAATGTTTATCGAACGGAACAGCTGACGGGACAGCGGTTAATACATCAACGGTAAAACCAGATCATACAACTGTAGCAACTCCAACAGAGTCAGATCAATATCAATGGAAATATATGTATTCCATATCAGCATCAGATGTAATTAAATTCGTAACTAACGATTTTATTCCAATTAAAACTATGGGAGCTAAACTAGCAGTTCATGGTGGTGTATCTAATGCAGCTGGTGATAACGATGGTAGATTAGGAGACGCAGCAACTGATGATGGTTCAGCACAATGGGATGTTGAAAACGGAGCAGTTGATGGAGCTCTTGATAAAGTAAGACTTATCGCAGGAGGTTCAGGATATACAGCATCAACAACAACAGCGAATATAACTATTCGTGGTGACGGAACTGGTGGTGTAGCTACAATAGTCACAGACGGATCACAAGCTGTTGATTCTGTATCAATCACTACGGCTGGTTCAGGATACACAACAGCATGGATAGCTAATGAAGATATTCCAGGATTCGACAACGCGAGTCAAAAAGCTGATGGATCAAATGCATCAGCGAATATAGAATTTATCATTCCACCTAAAAATGGACATGGTGCAGATCCAATTACTGAATTGGGTGCTAACTATGTAATTTTAAATTCAAGATTAGAATACGCTGAAGGTTCTGGTGACTTCCCAACTGATAACGATTTCAGACAAATTGGTGTAGTCATGAATCCAACAGATGCTGGAGGTAATACACTTTGTACAGCATCTACAAGAACAGCTTATAAGAAAATGACTTTTGTATCAGGTGGGTTTAGTGCACCAACAGTAGATACAGTTATCAGAAACGCTTCAACAGAAGAAGAAACCTCAGCAGCAGGTGTTGTAGTATCAGTAGATTCAACAAATAGAATCATCTCTTACTTACCATATCCTAACGAAGCTGGTGGTATCGTAGCGTTTGCTAACGGTAATACAATCTATTCTAGTACAAGTACTAACCACGGAACATTGGCCAGTTCTTCTGCTATAACAGCAGAAGAAGTAGAAAGATATTCTGGAGACATTATCTATTTAGAAAATAGAAGTGCTGTTTCTAGAGCATCGGATCAGATTGAAGATATTAAATTAATAGTAGAAATGTAAGGTAACATAAATGGCGCAGAATACAGATTTAAATGTATCGCCTTATTATGATGATTATGATGAAACAAAGGATTATCACAGAATTCTATTTCGTCCATCTAATGCGATACAAGCTAGAGAACTAACTCAATTACAGAGTATATTACAGAACCAAGTAGAAAAGTTCGGTAATCATATTTTTGAGGAAGGTTCTCTTGTTATGGGTGGGACAACTACAGTTAATACGCTGTATTACGCTGTTAAGGTTAACGCGGCAAATCCTAATGGTTTAGGTGAGTCAACAGCTGAGACATATAGAACAGATGCACTAGGAAAATATTATCAAGGTAAGACTTCGGGAGTAGTCGGCAAAGTAATTAATTCTGTAGCAGCTACAACTGATGGAGATCCGTTGACACTATTTGTCACTTATGTAAAAACAGGTAATCCTTCAGGTACAACTTATTATGATGTATTTGAAGATAATGAAGAAATAGAAGAAGTAGCTTTATCAGCTGACGGTTCATATTCAAATACTGGAAACTCAAATAACGAATTCAAAACAATCAATCCAGATGATGTAGAAGGACATGCTTCATCTACTGCTACAGGTTCAGCTGTGACAGTTCGTGGTGGTATATTCTATTCAAGAGGATTCTTTGTTAGGTGTGATGAACAAACAATTCTATTAGATAAGTATAGCAATACTCCGACATATAGAATCGGATTACAAGTTACTGAGTCTTTACAATCATCAACTGATGATGAATCTTTATTAGATAACGCTACAGGTACTTCAAACGAAAACGCACCAGGTGCTAATAGATTAAAAATTCAATTAACTCTAGTTAAGAAAGCTGTCGGTGGAACTCAAGACATTGATAACTTTATCGAATTAACAAGAGTAGATTCTGGTATAATAACAAAACAAATACAAGTCACAGCATATGGTACTTTAGAAAGAACACTAGCTAGAAGAACTTATGACGAAAGTGGTGATTATGTAATTAAACCATTTCATTTAGAACTAAGAGAACATTTAAATACTAAAATTAATGGTGGAGTGTATCTATCAACTAATACATCAATTCCAGGTGATAACGACAAAATGGTCGGTATTTTATCACCGGGTAAAGGTTATGTCAAGGGATATGAAGTTGATAAACCTTCTCAATCATTAGTTGAAATAGATAAAGCCAGAACATCTCAAGACGCAGGAGCTCTAGCAATTCCGTTTGATATAGGTAATTACTTTAATGTAACTAACATTCATGGACAACCTGAGTGGGGAAATCAATCAGGTAGTATAGCACCATATGGTCAATTAGATTTATACGACACAGCTAATACAGCAGGTGGTGCTGCTAACGGAACTAAGATCGGTGTAGCTAGATGTAGATTCTTTAATTATACATCAGGCGACTCGGCCTCAAATATCCATAGTGGACTAACTACTAATTTCTTTAAACTTCACTTGTTTGATGTTCGTATGTATACTAAACTTACAGTAGCATCTACAGCTTACAGAATGACAGCCGGACAAAGAGTTAAGGGTTCAGTCTCAGGTGCAAAAGGAATACTCGCGGCAGACTCAGCCTCAGGAGCCACAACACTTTATATACTAGATGTAGAGGGTAAGTTCTCTACAAGTGATACAATTAGATTAGAACAAGCCACATCAGGTGGTAAAGCTGTCTCAGCTGTTAAAAATTATTCAACAGATGATGTTAGACAAACATATCAAGCTACAAGAGGAACAGGAGCTGACTTTACAGCAGATACAGTATTAACAGACAATCAATATCCTATATCTGGAACAGTTAAAGCTTCTGGAACAGCATTAACAGGTGTTAATACTAAATTTACTCAAGAATTGAAAGTAGGAGATACAATCGTAGCTCCATCAGGTGAAGCTGAAAAAGTAACAGCTGTTACTAGTGATACTGTAGCAGTTATCGTATCTATTAGTGCAGCATCTGAAGGTAAATTTATTAGACAAAGAGCTAGATTATTAAGTCCAGAAAAAACAGTAGCTATTTCACCTACTCCAAAAAATTATGTCAAGTCTGTCACACCAAATCAAGTGACACTTAGACAACAAACAATATTAACATTTGCAGGATCTACAATTAGTTCAGGTGCAGTGGGTACTGATTCGAACTTAATAGCAGAAGATAATAATGATTATCTTATTACAGTTCATGCTAATGGTTCAACAGATAATAATACAGACGGACAAACAATCAATATAGCACAATCAGCTAGTACATTAATTGTTGATACTAGCACTGATGGAACATTTACAGTCACACATGCACAGGCAGCTGCCTTAGATGCTGATGATATTATTAAAGCATCATATGCAATTCAAAAAAATGTAGCTGATGATATTTCTACTAAAACATTAAATAGATCAAGAGGTGTGACGGTTACATCAACAGCAAACGCGACCGCAACTTCAAGTGCATCGAATGATATATATGGAACAAATATTAATGATGAGATAATAACATTAGGTGTGCCTGATGTCTATGCTGTAAGAGCAGTATATGAATCAAGAGACACAACACCAGCACTTCCTCCTAAACTAACAGTAGCTAGTGGTTTTGTTGGTAGTCCTGGAAACAAAATAACAGGAGATGTTTCAGGAGCTGTAGGAAAAATTATTCAAGTCACAGGTACAACAGTTTATTTCTATGAAGTAGATGGTACTTTTACAACAAGTGATACCGTGACTAATACATCCTCTACAGACGATACTACGAACAGTCGAGCTGTAAGCGCCGTCACAATCGATTCTAACGACATAACTCAGCACTGGTTAGTAGATGACGGACAAAGAGACGGATACTATGGATTAGCTTCTATTAAGAGAATAGCAGGAGCTCCAGTTCCTACTAAACCATTACTTATTGTATTTGATTACTTTACAGCTGGTTCAGGTAATTTCTTTACTGTAGATTCATACTCTGGAATGAATTGGGAAAATATTCCAATGTATGTTCCAAATATTACAGATCCTAGTGGAATGGAACCTGACGGAATTATAGAATTAACAGACGCTATTGATTATAGATCGTATGTTGGTAGGTTGTGTGATCCTTCACCGGTATTAGACTTAACTTCAACTCCTGTAGATATATCAGGTATAGCACTTCAACCATTACTAGTTAGTAATGAACAGTTCCATACTAAAACAGGTGTTACCGCTCCTTTAGTATTTGATTTACCTAAGAGTAATCAATCAATGACAACATCAGCAATGAAACATTATCTACCAAGAATAGATAAATTAGTATTAAGTTCAGAAGGAGAATTTTTATTATCACAAGGTCAACCAGCAAATAGTCCGGCTGCCCCTACTACTCCAGCTAACTCAATATTACTACATACACTTTATATACCAGCTTACACAGCTGATCTAAGTAGAATAAGTGTACAAGGACAAGATCATAAACGATTTACAATGAAAGACATTGGTAGAATCCAAGGTAGAGTCAAAAATTTAGAAAGAGTTACATCTCTAAACGCCTTAGAACAAGAAACGAATTTACATCAAATACAAGATGCTGATGGTTTAGATAGATTTAAATCAGGTTTTGTGACTGATAACTTTAGAGGCCATAGAACAGGAGACACTAGTCACCCTGATTATAAAGTCGCTGTTGATAGAACTACAGGTACATTAAGACCACAACACAACTCTAAGTTTGTTGATATATCATTAACAACAGGTAGTTCATCAGGATATACTAAAACAGGAGATTTAATTACACTACCATTTACAGAAGAAACTTATGTTAATATAGATAAGGCTTCTACAACAGAATTTGTTAATCCATATGATGTTGTATTATTTAATGGTACAGTAGAATTAAGTCCTTCAAGAGATATGTGGTTTGATACTCAAAGATTACCAGCTGTTAGAAGAACAGTTGAAGGTGATTACGATACAGTATTACAAGGTGTAGGAAACGCTTTAGGAACTGTTTGGAATAATTGGCAAGAAGATTGGCTAGGCACACCAATAACAGCTATTGAAGAACCCCCACAAGTAGTTGATCAACAGACTCCAACTGCACCTACTCCAAGAGTTGCTAGGAGAGTTGTTACTCCTCGAGGAAGACCAAGAGCGAGAACCTTCCCAGGAAGAGGTGCCTCTCAGGGCGGACCGCTGCGGATGGAAAACTGGAGAAGATTCGAGATTTTATAAGGTAAAAAAATATGAACGGACCATTTAACATAACAATACCCAATATTGTAAACTTCCAACAAGAGCGAAGACAAACAAGGACAGGAGTAACTACCTCTGTCGTAGAAGAATTTGCTGAGTCAAGAGCTGACAGACAGGTGTCAACAAACATAGCTCAGACTATGCGATCTAGAGATATTACTGTGACGGGTAAGAACTTCAAACCGAATACACAGTACTATGCTTTCTTTGATGGAATAGATGTCAATTCTCACATGACTCCAACATCAGCGACATATGGTGTTGGTGGTGGTACATCTAAAGGTACAGGATTAAGAAGTGATAATTTAGGTGATGTATCGGCTACATTTTCAATACCTACTACTAATGAATTAAACTTTTCAACAGGTTCAAAAGCATTAAAGATTACAGACAGTTCTAGTAATATTGCTAGTTCGGGTTCTCAGGGAGAAGCGATATACGCTGCATCAGGTGAGATTAGAGTTATACAAGAAGAAATACTTTCTACAAGAAATGGTAGAGTAATAACAGATGATGTTGAAGACTCTAGATCGGTTCAAGGTGGGCCAACGCGTGGTGCCACAAGACAACCTGTAAGGTGGGTTGATCCTTTGGCTCAATCATTCTTAGTAGATAAAGAAGGTGGTATATTTGTTAGTTCAGTAGAATTATATTTTGGAGCTAAAGACACAGCACTACCAGTTTCAGTTCAAATTAGACATATGGAAAATGGATTTCCAACTCAGAAGATATTACCTTTTGGAGACAAAACATTATCTCCTGCAGCTGTTAGTGTCTCAAACGATGGATCAGTAGCGACTAAGTTTTCTTTTGATTCTCCAATATTTTTAGAAGCCGGTAGAGAATATTGTGCTGTTGTGATGACTAATTCAAATGTTTATACTTGTTGGGTCTCAGAAATGGGTCAAAAAGATATTCAAACAAATGACTTTATTGATCAACAACCATATGCTGGAGTATTATTTAAATCTCAGAACAATTCAACATGGACAGCTGATCAATTAAAAGATTTAAAAATTAAAATTAATAGATGTAAGTTTGCTACAGGAACTGTGGGTTCAGTTGTTTTTGAAAATACAGGAATAACCGCTGATACTTTAAGTTCTAATCCAATTGAAACTATTTCTGGTAGTAAGACCTTTAGAGTATATCATTACTCTCATGGTAATTACGATAAGAACTTATCAAATATTACTATCGCGGGAGTCACAGGTGATAGAACAAATGGAGTATTCTCATTTACAGATGATACAGTCACAGGAGCTAGTGGAACAATAGAGAACGGAACATATTCAAATAGAACTGTTTCCTCTACTAGTGGTTCTGGAACAGGTTTAGAACTAACTTATGTAGTCTCTAGTAATGCTACAACATCTATAACAATTACAAACCCTGGTCAAGGATATGCTGTAAGTGATACAGTCACATTAACTAACCAGGCTGAAGACAGTGGTAGTGCACAAACTAATTCAATAGTATTTACTATAGCAGCTGTAAAAGATTCAATAGGTGGTATACCAATTGATTACATTAATACAACTCATGTAGCTGGAACAAGTGCTTCAGGTTCTACATCAGGAGCTCAGATTGTTTCTGATATTGATTCATATTTAATCACGATACCAAATGCTACATGGCCAACAAGAACAGAAGGAACAGCGACATCACCTAATTATCAAGTAGCGACTTCTACATCTAATGGTGGTGGAAGTTCAGTCACGGCTACATCTAATGCATATTATGATTTATTACATACAGCTATTCCGAGTTTTGAATTACCAAATACTAGTATAACTACTTCATTTATGGGTACAGAAACTACTCAGCCATCAGGTACATATGCAGCCTCATTCACTAAAGATACAACTTCAACAACAATTACTTTGAATGATAATAACGAGTTGTTGACACCTAAGATAATAGCTTCTGATATTAATCAGACAAACGAAATGGGTGGTAAAAAGAGTTTATCTCTTACTTGTCAATTAGTATCATCTAAAGATAATGTTTCACCAGTCCTTGATGTAGATTCAATAGGTCTTATAGCTATTCAAAATAGAATTAATAATGTTTCTAGTTCATCAGATGTTGTTGCTAGTGATTTTATTCTATCAACAGAAGCTAGAGGTGATAGTAATTCAGCAATCTACATGACTAAAAAGGTTCAATTAAAAGAAGTTGCTAATAGTATTCATGTATTATTTGATGGTCTAAAAAGACCAGACGCGTCTGGAACGGATCCATCAATAGAAGTATATTATAAAGTAATGGGTAATGATTCAAACACACAATTTAATGATCTAGGTTGGGTAGAAGCTACAATCAAAGAGACAGTTCAACCAGATGCATCAGATTTTAAAGAACATCTTTATGAGATAGAAAGTTTAGAAGACTTCTCATCATTCTCAATAAAATTAATATTAAAATCACCTAATAGTTCTAATGTTCCGTTAATAGAAAACTTTAGAGCAATAGCGTTAAGTACATAATGAGTAAGATAAAAGGACATTCAAGTTTAATTAGAGATGACGGAAACATGGCTGTTATTAATACTGATAGTCTCGCTTTACGAAACGCTAAAAGAATAAAAGAAAGATATAAGACTCAAGATAGTGAGATAAATACACTTAGACAAGAAGTAAAAGACATGAAAGATATACTTCTTCAAATTAATGAGAGAATGAAATGGCAAGAACAGTAGATACAAGTTCAACTTTAGAAAATTTCCGTCAGGAACACAATAACTTAGCAAACGATATTGGAGCTATAGGTAATTTAACAACTGGTGATACATCAAGTATTGTCAACGCTATAAATTACATAATGGATCAATACTTTTTCTTTCAAGATTTCGATTTTGATGGATCAGACGGAGCTAGTTCTAATACTGTTTTCTCAGGTGCTGATAATAGTAGTAATACTCTACAATACTCGTCTGGTAAAGTTTTAGTATACAAGAATGGACTATTACTTAGAAATGGTACAGATTATACAGCTTCTAATGGTACATCAATTACATTAGGATCAAGTGCTAATAATGGAGATGTAATTAGAATAAGTTCATACACAGGTTCATATCAAAATGTAAATAGTGAATCATCAGCCGCGTTTGATCAATGGCAATCGGCTGGTGGAGTTATCTATAACAAGAACACAGGTGGTATAGTATTTAATGCTGATGCATCTATTACAACAACACCTACAGTCAGTAGTTCATTTCAATTTGATGGACCTTCATATCACAATGATCATGTTCATGTAAATGCTGTAAGTAGTTCACCTAAAGAATTAAGATTTAGAGATGCTGATAATTCAAACTATGTAGCTCTATTAGCTCCGACAACAATAGGATCAAATTTCTCATTAAAATTACCAACAGCTGATGGTAATAGTGGTGAATTATTATCAACAAACGGAAGTGGCCAATTAGGATGGGCTTCAGCAGGAACAGCTCCTGATATAACTATAACGGCAAACAATTCAACAGACGAAACAGTATATCCTGTCTTTGTTGATGGTGCTACAGGTACACAGGGTTTAGAATCAGACACAGGTTTATCTTATAATCCTTCTAGTGGTGTTTTAACTGCCACTCAGTTCTCTGGAGCCATATCAACTGCATCACAAGGAAGTATTACAACAATGTCTAATCTTGTTACTGTAGGTACAATTGGAACAGGTGTTTGGCAAGGCACAGCAATCGCTTCAAATTATATAGGAGCAGATGCTATTACAGGAGCCAAAATCGCTGACAACGCGATAGATAGTGAACACTATACAGATGGAAGTATTGATACAGCTCATATAGCAAATAGTCAAGTTACATTAGCGAAGATGGCTTCTAATTCTGTAGACGCGTCAAAGATTGTTGACAATTCAGTAGGAGCGGCAGAACTAAATGTATCTGGTAATGGTTCAGCGAGTCAAGCATTATTATCTGATGGAGATGGCACTTTCAGTTGGGGATCTAGTGGTCATACAACAGAAGAACTTCAAGATATAATTGGGGCTATGTTCTCAGGTAATACTGAAACAAGAATTAGTGCTACTTATCAAGATGGTGACGGAACAATAGATTTAGTTGTTGATGATATGACGGCTAATGATAATACTCAATTATCAACAGAAGAAGTACAAGATATCGTTGGAGCTATGTTCAGTTCAAATACTGAAACAAGAATTAGTGCTACTTATGAAGATGGAGATGGAACAATCGATCTAGTCGTAGATGATATGACAGCTGATACTAATACTCAATTATCTAATGCACAAGTAAGAACTGCAGTTGAAGCTGCTTCAGATTCAAATGTATTTACAGATGCAGATCATACTAAATTAAATGGAATAGAAGCTAGTGCTACAGCAGACCAAAGTAATGATGAAATAAAAGCGGCCGTTGAAGCGGCTTCAGATTCAAACACATTCACAGATGCTGATCACACTAAATTAAATGGTATAGCAGCTAGTGCTAATAACTATGTATTAGAAAATCATTCTACTGATAAATTAACATCAGGAACACTTCCAGAAACTAGAGGTGGAACAGGATTAACAAGTGTTTCTACTTTATTAAACAGTAATACTACAAAATCTAATGTAGGTTTAGGTAATGTACCTAACACAGATTGTACTAATGCTAGTAACATTAGTTCAGGTACTTTGGCGGCTGCTCGAGTGGCCACACTAAATCAAAACACAACAGGTACTGCAGCTGGAATATCAGGAAGTCCAACAGTTGATCTTAATAACTTAACTTGTGATCAGATTGGTGTAAATGTAGCGGTAAATGGAACTGATGGAAGAATTGATGCTGGAAACGATATTGTAGCGTATAGTTCATCAGATATGACATTAAAAGAAAATATAAATCCAATAACAGATGCACTAGATAAAGTATTATCTTTAGGTGGATATACTTTTGATTGGAAGAAAGAAAGAGAAAAAGAACATGGATATTCAGGTTCAGATATTGGAGTATTAGCACAAGAAGTAGAAGATGTACTTCCAACAGCAGTTAGAAATAATTGTTATGGTAATAAATCAGTAAGGTATGAAAAACTTATTCCATTACTAGTTCAATCTATTAAGGAGCTAAAATCAGAATTAGATGACTTAAAATCTTCTAATTCATAAATAGTAATAAGAGACATGGCAGCAGTATCAAATTTTTATATTGACCAGGGAGCAGATTTCTCTACAATAATTAGTTTAACTGATTCTAATGGTGATGTTCTGAATTTATCAGGATATACAGCGTTGGCTCAAATTAGGAAAACCTATGGATCTACGACAATTGCAGGAACATTTACAACTTCATTGGCGGCAGATACAGGTCAATTAACAATGAGTTTAACAGATGTTGTTACAGCGGCGATAGCTAGTGGGAGATATGTCTATGATGTATTATTGACTGATGGTTCAGGAGATAAGACAAGAGTTTTAGAAGGTCAGGCGATTTTGACACCCGGCGTAAGTAGAAGTTAAATATGGCGAATATAAATGTAAAAGTAAATCCAGTAACAACAACAAGTGTTTCTATTGGAACTACTGGTAATAAAGTTAAACAAGTGGCCATCGGTCAAGTTGCGGCAGAGAATATTGATTTGAATGATTTAAGAAATGTAGATACAACAACAGTTACCGCATCAGATGGAGATTGTATTGTATTTGATTCAACTACTCAAAAGTTTGAAGCTTCATCTGGTATAGATGGTGGATTTTACGGGTAAGGGTAAAAAATAAATGTCAACAATAATTCAAATAAAAAGAAATTCCGGAACTACGGCACCAAGTACAAGTGATCTAGTTATCGGAGAAATGGCTTACGCTTATGATGCATCTAATGACGGAGCATCAGGTAAGTTATACATAGAAGCAACAAACAGTGCAGCCGCGGCTGATATTCATATTATTGGTGGTAAATACTACACAGATTTATTAGATCATTCACTTGGAACAACAACAGCATCAAGTGCTCTGTTAGTTGATTCAGATTCAAAATTAGATGTTATTAACATTGATAATGTAACTATTAATGGTAATGATATATCTACAACAGATTCAAATGGCAACCTAACACTTACACCTAACGGCACGGGTATTGTAAGTATAAACAAAAACGACGGATTCAAATTACCTACGGGAACAACAGCTCAAAGAAGTGGTTCACCAGTAGCAGGACAAATAAGATACAACTCAACACTTTCAACTTTTGAAGGTTATGGCTCAGCTTGGGGTTCACTAGGTGGAGTTATTGATGTTGACCAAGACACAAAGATCACAGCAGAAGCTTCTGCGGGATCAGACGAAGATTATATAAATTTCTATACAGGTGTTAGTGGTTCAGCTGTCAGTCAAATGATATTGGACGATGGAGTTCTTTATCCGACAACAGATAATGATATAGATTTAGGAACATCTTCATTAGAATTTAAAGATTTATTCTTAGATGGTACAGCTCACATAGACACCTTAGATGTAGATGTAAATGCTACAGTAGCCGGAACACTTGATGTAACAGGTGCGACTACATTATCAGCAGTAACAGTAGATGACGTTGCTGTAAATGGTAAAGTCATTACAATGACAGGTTCTAGTGGCGATACAGCTACATTAACAGTAGGTACGAACGGAACATTAGAAATAACAACAGTTGATACAGCAGCAGCAGCTGCTAACATGACACTTACTGCAGACGGAACTTTTGAAGCAGTTGGTTCTACAATAACATTAGATTCAGGTGGAGCAATTAATCTTGAGCCAGCATCTGGATCAGCAATCGTATTAGACGGAACAATTAGTGTAGACGCAGGTGTAGTAACAGGTGCTACAAGTATTACATCAACAGCATTCGTAGGAACACTAAGTACAGCAGCACAAACAAATATAACAAGTTTAGGTACATTAACAGCATTAACAGTTGATAGCGTAGCCGTAGACGGTAAAGTCATCACAATGACTGGTTCTACAGATGATACAGCAGTATTTACAGCTGGAACTGGTGGAACATTAAGTATCGTTACAACAGATGCCAGTGGAGCTGCAGCTAATATTCAAATCACAGCTGATGGTACAGTAGATATTGATTCAGCAGGAGTATTAACTTTAGATTCTGGAGCAGCTATTAATTTAGAACCTGCATCAGGATCAGCAATCTTATTAGACGGAACAATTAGTATAGATGCTGGAGTAGTCACAGGAGCAACTTCAATTACATCTACCGCATTTGTAGGAGACTTAACAGGTGATGTAACAGGTACATTACAAACAGCGGCACAAGCTAATGTTACAAGTCTAGGAACATTAACAGGATTAACAGTTAGTGGTTCAACTACTTTAGCTGCAACATCATTCGGTGATGCCGATATTACAAATGTTGGAGATATTCAACTAGATTCAATAACAGGAGATGGAGATACTAATACAGCAATCACATTCTCAGGTTCAGATGTCATTACAGTTTCAGCAGCAGGAGCAGCACAAGTAACATTTACTGATGGTGCAATCGTTCCTTCATCAGATAATGATATAGATTTAGGTTCTGGTTCAGCCGAATTTAAAGACTTATACTTAGACGGAACAGCTAATATAGATTCTCTAGTCGCAGATACAGCCGATATTAACGGTGGTACAGTTGACGGAGTAGTTATCGGTGGAGCTTCAGTAGCTACACAAATTAGTGTTGACAATTTAAGATTAGATGGTAATATTATATCATCTACAGACTCTAATGGTGATATTAATCTTAATCCAAATGGAACAGGTAATGTTGTAGTTAGTTCAGATACTTTACATATTTCATCAGCATCTGACGAAGCAGCCTTATTATTAATAACAGGTGGTGAAGGAAACACAGCTGGTATTCAATTACAAGCAGACGAATCAGATGATGCGTCTGATGATTGGACAGTTCTAGCAAATACAAATGGAACATTAACAATAGGTAATGATATTGCGAGTGCAGGGACTTCAGTTGCTCACATAACTATTACTCCTCACGCTACAGTCGCTAGTTCAACAACTGCTATAGCGGGTGCATTAACAGTAGCCGGAGCAACAACATTCTCTGGTGTTGTGAACATGGGTTCACAAGCCACTACAAATGTTAATATAGATTCAGGTGCGATTGACGGAATTACATTAGGAACAAATTCACCTGTAACTAACGCACAGATTGATGATATAAACATCAATGGTCAAACAATTTCAACAACTGCTAGTAATAACAACATCATTCTTACTCCACATGGAACAGGCGATGTTGCAATCAATTCAGACACACTTTCAGTAACAGGAGCTGAAGGAGAATCAGCTTCTCTATTCTTGATAGCAGATGAATCAGATGATGCATCAGACGATTGGGCAATAACAGCAAACGCGAATAACACATTACAAATTAGTAATGATATAGCTTCAGCTGGAACTCAAGTAGCACATTTGACTATAACACCACACGCAACAGTAGGTAGCTCAACAATAGCAGCATTAGGAAACTTAACAGTTGCAGGAGATTTAACAGTATCAGGTTCTACAACAACAGTATCATCTACAAATACAACAATAGCTGATAAGTTAGTAGAATTAGGAACAGGTTCTTCAGGTTCAGCATCGGGAGATGTAGGTCATGTCTTTGAAAGAGGTGACGATGCTAATATCTTTGTTGGTTGGGACGAATCTTCTGACACATTCATAGCAGCAACAGGAACATTCACAGGTGCAACAACAGGTAATTTATCCTTAGCCTCATACGCGGCCGCCAAGTTCGGTTCATTAACATTAACTACAGACTTAGCAGTAGCAGAAGGTGGAACAGGAGTTTCATCATTTACTGATAAAGGTATTGTTTATGGAGATGGTTCTAATGCATTAGATGTCACAGCAGCACCAGGTGGAGCTGATGCGACTACATCATTTAAGATTCTTACTAGTACAACAGCTACTGGTGATCCGGTTTGGACTACAACTATTGACGGTGGAACATACTAACTGTTATAAATAGTTACTTTAAGAGAGTTATATAACTCAATTTTTTTGTAAAGACTCTATATAGAGTTAAGTGATTGAACAAGTCTAAATAGGCAGAGAACATGGCGACAAATATCGTATTGAAGCGGTCAGCATCAGCTGACGCGGCACCGACAACTAGTGATTTAGAGTTAGGGGAACTAGCCCTTAATACTTATGATGGCAAAATCTATATGAAGAAGTCCGTTAGTGGCTCTGAAAGTATAGTAAATTTATCAGGTGCAAGAGCTGCAACATCATCAGCGTTTTCACATACAACATACAAATACACAGCTTCAGGTAGTACAACTACTTTTTCAGGAACTGATGATGACAGTAAAACTCTAGCATACACAGCTGGACAAATTCAAGTATTCTTAAATGGTATCTTATTAGATGTATCAGATTATACTGCATCTAACGGAAGTTCAGTTGTTCTTGGTTCAGCAACAGGATCAGGTTCTATATTATATGTAATTTCTTTTGAAGGAACAAACCCTTTTGACTACTTCAAATATACAGCTACAAGTGGACAAACATCATTCTCAGGTAACGACGCAAATTCAGAAAGTCTATTATATACAGTTGGAAATATAGCTGTATATCTTAATGGTGTATTGTTAGATGCAACAGACTATACAGCTTCATCAGGAACAAGTGTTGTATTAGCGTCAGGTGCTACTACAGGTGATATTTTAACAATATGGGAATTCAATGAAGCAGGACTTTCAGACTTGGCAAATGATACTTCTCCACAATTAGGTGGTGATTTAGATGTAGTTACTTACGATATTGTTTCAACATCAAATAGAAACATTGACATTGTTCCAAATGGTACAGGAGATGTAACTCTACAAACAGACACAGTTCAACTAGGTTCTAGTGGAGAAAATGTAACAGTTACTACGAATAGTACAGGAGATTTAACTCTTAACACAAACTCAGGAACAAACTCAGGTTCTATTGTTATTGCAGATGGAGCCAATAACAATATAACTTTAACACCAAATGGTACAGGTATTGTATCTTTGGCTGGTGATGTTACTATCGCAGATGGTTCAAATGATTTTGATATAGCATCACATGACGGTACAAATGGATTAAAATTAGGTGGAACTGTAGTAACAACTTCAGCAGCAGAATTAAATGTTGTTGACGGAAGTACATCAGCTTCAAGTACAACATTAGCAGACGCAGATAGATTAATACTTAATGATGATGGTACTATGAAACAAGTAGCATTATCAGATTTTGAGACTTATTTTGAACTTTCTTTAGACACAATAGCTAACTTAGAAGTTACAACAGAATTACAAACACCTTTAATTGCTTATACTGATGGTGATGACGCTATACAGATAGCTGATGGTGGTGGTGTTACTATGGCGGCCGGATTAACTTCTACGGCTGCTGCAAACACTTTCGGTACGACATCATTTGGTGATGCTGATATTACAAATGTTGGAGATATTCAATTAGATTCAATAACAGGAGATGGAGATACAAACACATCTATAACTTTTTCAGGTTCGGATGTAATCACGATAGCCACTCAAGGAGCAGATCAAGTAACATTTACTAATGGAGCTATTGTTCCTTCAACAGACAACGATATAGATTTAGGTACAAGTTCGGTAGAATTTAAGGACGCGTTCTTTGACGGAACAGTAACATCAGACGCGTTTGCAGGTCCATTGACAGGAGATGTTACAGGAAATGTAAGTGGATCTTCAGGTTCAACTACAGGAAATGCAGCCACTGCAACTGCTCTTGCAAATGCGAGAACAATAGGTGGTACTTCTTTTGATGGTACTGCAAATATTGCAGTTGGATTAGCCGCAACAGCGACAGCTTTAGCTACAGCACGAACACTCGGTGGAGTATCATTTGATGGTACTGCAAATATTAATTTACCTGGTGTAAATACTTCAGGTAGTCAAGACACTTCAGGTACTGCAGCAATTGCAACTAGTATTACTGCATCAGCTAACAATTCAACAGATGAAACCGTTTACCCAACCTTTGTAGACGGAGCTACAGGTACACAAGGTTTAGAAACAGATACAGGCTTGACATATAATCCAAGTTCTGGTACACTAACTTCAACCGTTTTGGTTGGAGCATTGACAGGTAATGTCACAGGTAATGTCTCAGGAAGTGCTGGAAGTGCAACAGGTAATGCAGCAACGGCTACAGAAGCAACAAATGTAACAGCATCAGCTAACAACTCAGCCGGCGAAGCAGTAGAACCAACATTCGTTGATGGTCCTACAGGAACACAAGGAATAGAAACAGATACAGGCTTAACATACAATCCAAGTTCAGGAGATTTAACTACTGCAGGACAACTGGGTGGTGCTACTTTAAGTCTTTCAGGAAATGCAACTGTTGGTGGTAACTTAACAGTCACAGGAACAACAACTACTGTAAATACAGTAACTATGAATGCACAAAACGCAATTGTATTTGAAGGGTCTACTGCAGATGGATATGAAACAACATTATCTATAGTTGACCCTACAGCTGATCATACACAATACTTAATCAATCAAGGTGGATATATTCCAGTCTTGGCTGCTTCTACAACTACAGCTATTTCTTCAACACCAGCAGAACTTAATCTATTAGATGGTTCATCAGCTAATAGTGTAGTCAATAGTAAAGCAGTTGTTTATGGTTCATCAGGTGAACTTGCAGGAACATTAAGTACTGCAGCACAAACAAATATAACGAGTTTAGGTACTCTAACAGCTTTAACAGGTGGAACAGGGGATTTAATTTGGGACACACCTACTTTTGTTGTTGATTCTTCAGCAAATAAGGTTGGCATAGGAATTGCGACTCCAGTAAGACCGCTTCATGTGGCAACAGGTAGTGCTGATGCAGAAATACAACTGACTTGCTTTTCAACTACTGATTCGCATGCTCCAATACTTACCCTAAGAAAAAGTGCAAGTAATACTCTTGGTACTTATGCAGAAACAACCTCTGGCGATTGTTTGGGTAGACTATGGTTTGCTGGGTGTGATACAGGCGGTAGTGAAGAACATGGCTCTGGAATTTCAGGCTTTCAAACTGGTTCGGCAACAGTTTCATATCTACCATCCGATTTAAGATTTTATGTTGGTTCTTCAACTCATAATACAGTTAGACATGAAGCTATGCGTATTGATGAGGCAGGAAAAGTTGGCATTGGTGTAACCCCTACTCATCATTTTAACTTACAAGGAACTGGAACAGTAGAAAACAGATTTAGATCAACCGATGGTAAATGTTCGCTTCAGATAAGTTCAAATACAGATCAAAGCAATGACTCAGTACTTGATTTTTATTCAGGAACAAGTGGTAGAGGTTCTATCACATACGATCATCATTCAACAGCCGCTAGCCAAAAAATGATTTTCAAAACTGCTAATAATGGCGTAACGGCTATGACAATACTTGGTGATGGAA
>PVBE011475867.1_pt1 | contig 35889 bp, 29 predicted proteins | sample 1631181 | NCBI WGS metagenome assembly PVBE01 (sample SAMN08397723, study PRJNA350692) | Marine metagenome, whole genome shotgun sequencing project. | isolation source: water | place: Pacific Ocean | collected 2012-04
CGGCTTGGCGCTGATCAACGCACACACCGCCTCGCGGGCATCGTCGATCGCGTCCTTGGGACCGCGGCCGGCCCAGTGGATCGACGAGGCGTTGCCCCACCCCTGCTCGTACCAGGGCCACATGGCCTCCAACACCTCGGGCCGGACGGGGGTGGTCGCGTTGTGATCCATGTAGATGCGGGTCATGGCGGGCATCCTTGCGTCAGATTCCGGGCGCCGCAACCGGCGCAGTCCAGGGCGCCGGTTCGTTCGCCTCAGTCCAGTCGAGATCGATCTGCGCCGCGCCGATCGGCTCGTCGGGCTCCCACGCCGTGACCCGCCTGCGATCTCCATCGTGATCGAGTCGGAGCCACAGCGCGTGCCCGGGGATCAGAGACGGGAACCGATCCGCCCATTCGATGACGGAGACCCCGTCGCTCCCGACCCGGTCGAAGAACCCCAGGTCCTCAGCCTCATCGGCGCCCCCCAACCGATAGACGTCGATGTGCAGCACGGCGAGGCGGCCGGCGTACTCGTGGCAGAGCGCGAAGGTGGGCGACCGGACCGGGGTGGAGACCCCCAGGCCGCGCGCGAAGCCCTGCGTCCACGTGGTCTTGCCCGCTCCCAGGGGTCCGCACAGGGCGATGACGTCGCCCTCGCGGCAGCGCTCCGCGACCTGCTCGCCGAGCCACGTGGTGGCCGCCGCATTCGGCAGCGACGCCGTCCAGGCGGCGATCACGGGCGGCTCTCGAAGAACGCCCCGACCCCACCGCGAGCGTCCGCCCACGCCTCCCCGAGCCAGGTGATGAGGTCGCCCGCGGTGAGGGTGGGCTCCCCGAGCGCGGCGGCAGCCCGATCCCCGGCCCGGCCGTGCCACCACACCGCGGCCCCCGCCGCCGTGGACGAGGGCAGACCGCGCGCGAGCAGCCCGCCGACCACGCCGGTGAGCACGTCCCCGGAGCCGGCGGTCGCCATGCCCGGGTTGCCCGTGGGGTTCACGAAGACCGCGCCCCCGGGCTGGGCGACGATGGTGCCGGCTCCCTTGAGGACCACGGTGGCGGCCGCTTCGGAGGCCAACTGCCGGGCCGCCGCCACGCGTCGGGCGCTCAGCTCGGACCAGGGGCTCGTCATCAGGCGCGCCATCTCGCCCGGATGCGGGGTGAGCACGCGGGCTGCGGACGGGTCGGGCCAGGACTCCGTCTCGGCGAGACCGTTCAGCGCGTCCGCGTCAAACACGGCCGGCACCGTCAGCTCGGCGTAGAGCCGGCCGACAAGCTCGACGGTGGAGGCTTCGGTGCCCAACCCGGGCCCCACTGCGACGGCGGAGCGAGCGTGAGCGAGGGCGAGCAGGGCGTCCGCGTCGGCGTAGCGCTCGACCATGATCTCCGGCGCCAGCCCCGGCACGTCCAGACCGACGGGCAGCGCGAGGGTCACGAGGCCGGCGCCCGCTTTGAGCGCAGCTTCGGCGCAGAGCCGGGCCGCGCCGGTCTTGCCCGGGCCTCCGGCGGCCACGAGCAGGTGCCCGAACGTCCCCTTGTGGCCGTCGGGCGCACCCGGGGGGAGCGCGTCCGCGAGGGCCGATGCGTCCAGCAGGTGGGCGATGTCGGGGATGAGGTCCAGCCAGCGCTCCGCCGGGATGCCGATGTCCGCCTTGACCAGATCGCCGCACCGGCCGCGCCCCGGGTAGAGCACGTGGCCGAGCTTGAGGGCGGCGAACGTGACGGTGACGTCCGCCGCGACGGCGGTGGCGTGCACCTGGCCGGTGGTCCCGCTCACCCCCGAGGGGATGTCGACCGCGAGCACGGGCACGCCCGCGGCGCGGGCCCTGGCCATGGCGTCGATCGCCTCGGCGAAGACGCCCTCGACCTCCCGCGTCAGGCCGGTTCCCAGGAGCGCGTCCACGAGCACGCCGCAGACCGGCCACTTTCGAATCGCGAAGCCGAGGGGCTCGCTGCCCGGCGCTTCCCGGAGGGTCACGCCCACGTTCTGGGCCAGCTCCGCCTGGGTCGCAGCGTCGCCCTGGAGGCGGCTTACCCGGGTCAGGAGGGTGACCTCCACGGACACCCCCAGCAGGTGCAGCCGGCGCGCCATGGCGAGGCCGTCGCCGCCGTTGTTGCCCGGGCCGCAGACGATGCAGACGCCGCCTTCGAGGCGATCCCGGTACCGCTCCAGCAGGACCTCGCAGCAGGCCCACGCAGCGGACTCCATGAGCACGAGCCCGGGCACTCCGAGGTCCTGGATCGTGCGGCGATCGAGCTCCGCCATCTGCTCCGCGGTCAGCAGCGGCTCGGGGCGGGCCATCAGTCCAACAACGCCTTCATGTCACGCACCGCGTCCTCCAGGCCGGAGAAGACGGCGCGGGCGATGATGGCGTGCCCGATGTTGTACTCCTCGATGATATCGAGGTCCGCCAGGGGCTGGACGTTGTGGTAGTGCAGCCCGTGGCCGGCGGCGACGAAGAGCCCCGCCTTGGCGGCCTGGCGGGCGGCGCTAGCGATGCGCGCCAGCTCCCGATCCCGGTCGATGTCGTTGTCCGCCTCGGCGTACGCGGACGTGTTCAGCTCGATCGTGCCGGCGCCGACCTTCACGGTGGCAGCGACCTGGGCGGCGTCCGGGTCGGCGAAGATGGCGGTGCGGATGCCCGCCGCTTCCAGTCGGGCCACGGCCGCGCTGACCTCGTCGAGCACGCCCGGCTGGGTCATGTCGAGGCCTCCTTCGGTGGTCACCTCGTCGGGCCGCTCGGGGACCAGCGTGACCTGATGAGGCTTGATCCGCTCGGCCAGCAGGAGCATCTCCTCGTCCGTCGCCATCTCCACGTTCAAGCGGGTCTGCACGGTCGCCGCCAGCACCTCAAGGTCACGATCCTGGATGTGCCGGCGATCGCAGCGGATGTGGCAGGTGATCTGGTCGGCTCCGGCCATCTCCGCGATGGCGGCGGCGGGCACCGGATCGGGGTAGCTGACGCCGCGGGCCTGGCGGACCGTGGCGACGTGGTCGATGTTCACTCCGAGATCGGCCATGGAGGCTCCTTTAGCTGCCCAGCACACCCCCGGCTGCAGCGGCGAGCTGATCGGCCCAGGCTTCTACCAGATCGCCGGTCGGCCCCTCGACCTGGATGCGGAGGTACGGCTCGGTCCCGGAGTAGCGGACCAGGGGCCGGCCTCCGCCGGTGCCGATCCGGTCCAGCACGGGGCGAAGCTCCGGGCCTCCCAGGAGGCCCTCGATCGGCGGGCGATGGCCATCGGGCACCTTGCGGGTCGCGGACGGGAACTTCGGGACGGCGCCGAGCAGCTCGCTCACCGGCTTGCCCGTCCCGAGGGCCATGCGGAGCACGTGGAGGCCGACCCGGATCCCGTCCCCGGTGGGGCACAGGTCGGGGGTGAGGACGTGGCCGGAGGTCTCTCCGCCGAGGTTGCAGCCGCGGGCCGCCATCGCCGCGGAGACGTGCCGATCGCCGACGGGGGTGCGGATGAGGTCGAGGCCGCGCTCGGCGAGGTACGCCGCGAGCCCGCCGTTGGTCGTGAGGGTGCCGACCACGGCGCCCCCGGTGAGGCTCCCCTCGGCCTGCATCGACGACGCCAGGAAGCCGAGGATCGCGTCTCCGTCGTGCACCGTGCCCTGCTCGTCGACGAGGGCGATGCGGTCGCCGTCGCCGTCCACCACGATGCCGGCCCAGGCGCCGACTTCGAGCACCTTGGCGGCGGTCGCCTCGGGATGCACCGCGCCCACACCGTCGTTGATGTTCCGTCCGTCGGGGGCGGGCGCGAGGGCCACGCGATCCCCCTCCCCCAACGCTTCGGCGAGCACGCCCGCGGCCGCCCCGGAGGCGTCGTCGAACACCACCCTCCGGTCGATGGAGGCCCCCAGCAGGGACTTCAGGTAGGCGGCGAGCACGGCGTCGCGGCCGTCGGCGGTCACGGTTCCGGCGGCCGGCGCGGCGGTCGATCCCGCTTCGAACGCCGCCTCGGACGCCTCCTGAAGCGCATCCGAGGCCTTCTTGCCGTCGGGTCCGAACAGCTTCAGCCCGTTGTCGTGCCAGGGGTTGTGGGACGCCGTGATCATCACGCCGCCGTCCAGGGCCGAGTCGTAGGCGACGGCGTAGGACAGCGCGGGGGTGGGGAGCACGCCCAGGTCCTGCACGCTCACGCCGGCCGACGTCAGTCCGGCGATGACGGCGTCGCGGATCCAGCCCCCCGACTCCCGGGTGTCGCGGGCGATCGCCACGGTGCCGCCGCCCAGGGCGGTGGCGAAGCCCGCGGCGAGGGCCTTGATCGTCGACTCCGTCAGCAGGCCTTCACCGGCCCGCCCGCGGATCCCATCGGTTCCAAACACGCTCATCACTACCTCGGTCGAACCCGGACTACTCCGGGGCTTCGGGCGCCTCCGGAACCTCGTCCGGAGCTGGCTCCGTGGGGGGCGGCGGAGGCCGCACGGTGAAGGTCAGGGGCTCCACCGAGCGGAGCTCGATCTCGTCCTTGCGGGGGTGGTCCATCACCACCCGGACCGCCGGCCATCCGTCACCCGCGTTGGGCGAATAGGCGACGCGGGCGTCGGCCCCTTCGGGGAAGACGAGGGTCGTGGGGTCGCCATCGAGCCGCACGGTCAGTCCGCGGTTGCGGAGTTCGTCCAGCACCGGGACCGGGCCGGCCAACCGCACGACGCAGGAAGCGGGGGCGACGTCGTAGCCGACCCAGCCTTCCCCGAGGGCGACCTGGATCCCGGCGAACTCGTGCTCGGCGCTGGCCTCTTCGACGCCGAACTCCACCTGCGCGGCGCGGGGGCTCCCGGGGGTCAGGTGCAGGGCCGCCAGATCCAGGCTCACCGACCCGGCGAAGGCGGCCTCGAGGTCGTCCAGCCGCAGCGGCACCGTCTGCACGAACTCCAGGTGCTTGAGATCGGTAGTGCTCCCCGTGAGGGTGACCTCCTTGGGGGTGACGGAGCGGGACGTCTCCACGAAGCCGGGGGGGAGCTTGCCGCGGGTGCGCAGCAGCACCGGCACCGTGACGGTGGCGACGTTGTCGTAGACCAGGTCCACTTCCGCGGGAGAGACGGTGTCCACGGCGACGTCGTCGGTGACCCCTCCGGGGGGCCGAAGGAAGCTGTGCACGGCGCGGCCGGGCTCCGCGTCCCGCAGGTCCACGACGTACCGAATCTCCACCTCCCGCGCCTTCTCCACGAGGCGGTTCACGGCGGTGCGCGAGCCCGACACCCGCAGCGTGACGGGGTTCGGCAGAGGCCCGTCGTTCATCAGGATGAGCCCCTCCCCCTCGGGCTGGAGGTAGTCCACCGGCGCCTCGATCGTGGCGTGAAAGATCTGCTCGTCCTGCGCCAGGAACCACGCCCCCAGGGCCAGCCCCAGGGCGATCGCCTTGTAGGCGAGGTTGTCCGTGATGAGGCTGCGGGCGCTCATTTGGTGCGGTCCGCGGGGTTGCTGGCATCGACGTTGGCGGCGTTGAAGCTGCCGGAGGTGACGCGGCTCTTGCTCCGGCTCGGCGTGAAGCTGCCCGTGGTGGACTGGTCCGCCTCCATCGACAGCAGCTCCTGGACCTTCAGCCGCAGCTCATCGGGCGAGTCCACGACGTACAGGTCGCCGCGGAACGCGATCGAGACGGCCCGGCGCTCCTCGGACACCACGAAGACCATGCAGTCGGTCGTCTCGGTGATGCCGAGGGCGGCCCGGTGGCGGGTGCCCAGGTGGGCCTTGAGGTCCGAGCGGGTCGACAGCGGCAGGAAGGCGGCGGCGACCCAGAGGCGGTCGTCACGCACCACCACGGCGCCGTCGTGGATCGGGCTGGTGGGCTGGAAGATCGAGACGAGGATCTCCTCGCTCAACGCTCCTTCGATGAGGGTGGCGGACTCGGACAGCTCGTCCAGCGCCGCCTCCCGCTCCACCGTGATCAGCGCTCCCCGCCCCTGATCGACGAGCCGGAAGCAGGCCCGCGCGATGATCTGGTAGGTCGACAGCTTGCCCATGCGGGAGCCGCCCCCGACCAGCGGGTCACCGACCCGGGCGAGCGCTCGCCGGATGTCCTCCTGGAAGAGGATGAGCAGCGCCACCACGAGGTAGAAGGAGAACTTCTCGAAGATCCAGATGACGGTGTTGAGGCTCAGCGCCCGGGCGAAGCCGTAGACCGCCGCCAGCACCATGAGGCCACCGAGCACCTGGAATGCGCGGGTGCCCTTGAGCAGCAGCAGCACCCGGTAGATGAGCACGGTAACCACGAGCACATCGAGGACGTCGATGGGCTGGATCGCGGCGAGGAGGTCGTTCACGGACGGCTCGCCTTCCGCAGCGCCGAGGCGATGTCCACGGCCTGCCGGGATGCGGCGACGTCGTGCACGCGGACAATCGAGGCGCCCCGCTCGGCCGAGGCCGCGGCGATGACCGCGGAGCCGACCAGGCGATCGGCGGGAGCGAGGCCGAACCGACGGCCGAGGAAGGACTTGCGGGAGGCGCCTACGAGCACCGCGCGGTCCAACGAGGCGAACTTGTCCAGGCGCGCGATGAGATCGAGGCAGCCCTGCGGGCTCTTGCCGAACCCGATGCCAGGGTCGATCGCCTGGCGGTCGGCCGGAATCCCTGCCGCGTCCGCTGCCTCGCAGCACGCCGCGAGGGTCGCGCTGACTTCTCCGAACAAATCGTCGTACCGCACGTTCGACTGCATCGTACGCGGGCTCCCGCGCATGTGCATGAGCACCACCGCCGCGCCCGCGGAGGCGGCGACATCCAGGATCTCAGGCTCGCGGCTGCCACCGCTGACGTCATTGACGAGGACCGCGCCGAGTTCGACCGCGGCGGCGGCGACGGCGGCCCGCGAGGTGTCGATCGAGATCGGGAGGGGGCACCCGCGATCCCGCAGCGCCTGCAGGACGGGGACGACGCGAGCGAGCTCCTCCTCCACCGTCACGCCGGCGGAGCCCGGCCGGGTGCTCTCGCCGCCGATGTCCAGGACGTCAGCCCCCTCGTCGATCGCCTCGAACGCGCGCGCCACCGCCGCGTCCACCGCCGCGTAGCGGCCGCCATCGAAGAAGGAATCGGGGGTGACGTTCAGGATCGCCATCACGCTGCACCGGTCCGCGGGGAGGCTTCCGCCCTCCCACGCCAGGCTGCGGGGCTGCAACGTCATCGGGGGGCCCGCGGGCCTAGGCGGGGGAGCCGCTGTTTCCGGCGACGCGGAGCATGCGGAGGATCTCGTCGCCCGAGAGCGTCTCCTTCTCCAGGAGACCCTTGCTGACGTCGTGCAGCGCCGTGAGGTTGCCCTTCACGAGGTCGCGGGCCCGGCTGTAGGCGTCCGTGACGATGCGGCGAATCTCGCCGTCGATCTTCTTGGCCGTCTCCTCAGACATGCCCGACTGGTCGTGCCACTCGCGCCCCAGGAAGATGTTCTCGTCCTTCTTGCCGAAGGTGAGCGGACCCATCTCGTCCGACATGCCCCACTCGCACACCATCTTGCGCGCCAGGGAGGTGGCTCGTTCGATGTCGTTGCCAGCGCCGGTGGTGACCTGGTTCAGGGCCACCTCTTCGGCCGCGCGTCCGCCCATCAGGATGGCGATCTGGTCCAGCAGCTGGTCCTTCTCCATCGTGTAGCGGTCCTCCGTGGGCAGCTGCTGGGTCAGGCCCAGGGCACGGCCGCGGGGGATGATCGTGACGCGGTAGAGCGGGTCGGCGCCAGGCAGCAGCGCCGCCACCAGGGCATGCCCCGCCTCGTGGTAGGCGGTCGTCTTCTTCTCCTCTTCGGAGATGACCATCGAGCGGCGCTCGCCGCCCATCATCGTCTTGTCCTTGGCCTCGGTGATGTCGACCATGAGGACCTTGGCGTGGTCCCGACGGGCCGCCAGCAGCGCCGCCTCGTTCATGACGTTGGCGAGGTCCGCACCCGTAAACCCGGGCGTGGCACGGGCAACCACCCCGAGGTCGATGTCGTCCGCGAGCGGCAGCTCCTTGGCGTGAATCTGGAGGATCTGCTCGCGACCGCGCACGTCCGGCCGGGGCACCGTCACGCGCCGGTCGAAGCGGCCGGGGCGGAGCAGGGCCGGATCCAGCACGTCGGGCCGGTTGGTGGCGGCGATGAGGATGACGCCCTCGTTGCCTTCGAAGCCGTCCATCTCCACCAGGAGCTGGTTCAAGGTCTGCTCGCGCTCGTCGTGCCCACCGCCGAGGCCGGCGCCGCGGTGGCGGCCGACCGCGTCGATCTCATCGATGAAGATGATGCAGGGAGCGTTCTTCTTGCCCTGCTCGAAGAGGTCGCGCACGCGGGAGGCGCCCACGCCGACGAACATCTCGACGAAGTCGGAGCCGGAGATCGAGAAGAAGGGCACGCCCGCCTCCCCCGCGATGGCGCGGGCCAGCAGCGTCTTGCCGGTGCCGGGGGGACCCATCAGGAGCACCCCCTTGGGGATGCGGCCGCCCAGCCGGGTCGCCTTCTTGGGGTTCTTGAGGAACTCGACGACCTCTTCCAGCTCTTCCTTGGCCTCTTCGACGCCGGCGACGTCCACGAACGTGACCTTCTTGGCGGTCTCGCTCAGCAGGCGCGCCTTGCTCTTGCCGAACTGCATCGCCTTGCCGCCGCCCACCTGGAGCTGGCGCATGAGGAAGACGAGGAAGAAGACGATGAAGATGAGCGGGAGCGCCTGGAACAGGGCGCCGCCCCAGCCGCGCTCCTTGCCCTGGATGTACTCGACGCGCACGCCCGCGGTGGCGAGCACGGTCTGCCAGTACTCCTCCTTGATCGGGCCGCGGGTGGTGAACCGGGTGGCCGGATCGTCGGCCAGCTGTCCGGCCACGTCTTCGGCGCCGGTCACGGTGATCTTGTCGACCTCGCCGGCTTCCACCTTCTGGGTGAAGTCGGTCCAGGAGAGCTTCTCCACCTTCGGTGTCGCCGTGTTGTTCATCACGGTGATCAGCAGCAGCGCCAACAGGGCGATGAAGAGCCAGAAGGCAAAGGTCTTGTGGGCTTGCTTCATGAACGTTCCAAGGCCGCCCGATCGGGAAAATCCGGAGCGGCGACAGTGTATAGCAAGAGTGCGGCGTCACAGCCGGTTCGCAAGGGGGCGGCTGCGCCAGCGCGCACACCGGGAATCCAGAGCACACGCCCGCGGGCATCCACGACGGTGGGCCAGCCGGCGCGGTCGGGGCGCGGCACGCCGTCCTCGGCGAGCACGTCACGCACGAGGCGGGAGCCGTTCATGCCAAAGGGGCGGATGCGGGTCCCCGCGCCCGCGGACTGGAGCATCAGCGGAGCCTCCGCCGTGTCCGCGTCCAGCAGGGCGAAGCGCCGGCCGGCGCCGGGATCGGCGAGCAGCCGGCGGGCCTCGTCGCCGTCGATCTGCGAGGCCCCGAGGGCCCAGCCGCCAGCCCACGCCACGGGAGCGTCGAGCGTCAGCGGGGCCCGCGCGGGCGCATCTCCTTCGAGGCTCAGCGGGGCCTGCGAGAGCAGGACCTCGGTGCCGGCTGTGCGCGCGGTCCAGCCGCCTCCGAGCCGCCGCAGGCGGGCCGGGCCCCGGGCGCGGGCATCCCCGATCAGGGCGGCGACGGCGCGGGTTCCGAGGGGGCGGTCGGTGGGCGTGCAGCGCATCCGGACCACGGCGTCGGCGACGTCGTCCGGGAGGGCCGCGAAGATCGTGCGATCCAGCCGCAAGGGCTCATCGCTGCGAACGACGGCCGGCATCGCGAGCCGGGCGCGACGGTGCAGTTCGTTCCGCGCGGCGCGGGCCCGACGGCCGAGCGCGAGCAGCCGGCGAGGGCCCTCGGGATCGATGGCCCGCCAGGCGGGAATCACGCTGGCCCGCATGCGGTTGCGCACGTAGCGCTGATCTCGATTCGAGGGATCTTCGCACCAGCTCCAGCCCTCGGCTTCGGCCAGGGCCCGGAGCGAGGCGCGGGTGCGATCCAGCAGCGGTCGGCCAAACCGCCCGCGGATGCGGGGCATCGACGGTGGGGCCGCTTCGGCGCGGGCCGCCGCTTGCAGGGATTCCGGGGTCGGGTCGGGGAGCCCGAGGGCGATCGTCTCGAGGTCGTCGTCCCGGTGGTGGGCCAGGAGGATGCGGTGGGCGCCTACTGCGTCCGCGGCCTCTTCGAGCCAGGCGTACCGAAGCTCGCGAGCAGCGGCCTGCCGGCCCACCCGTCGGGTTCGCTGGGGATCGGGGGCCCGCCGGTCGGTCACGAAGTCCGCGCCCAGCTCGGCGGCGAGGGCCCGGACGAAGGCGACGTCCTCGGCCGCGCCGGTGCGCAGTCCGTGGTCGAGGCACGCCAGCACGATCGGCCCGTCCGACCGGGCGGCTTCGAGGCGGGCCAGGACCATGCTGTCCAGGCCGCCGGAGCAGGCGACGAGGACCGTCACGAAGGACGCTCCCGCAGGGTCTCGCCGATCTCGCCGACCAACTCCACGAGCTGCGTCACCTTCGCTTCCAGGCGCTCGACCTCGGCCCGGAGCTCCGCCGCCTCAGCCGCGACTTCGGCCCGCTGCGTCGCGATCGGCTCCACCATCCGGCGCAGCGCGCGGCGGAGGGTGCGACGAAGAGAAGGACGGCCCATCGGCGCAACGTAGGACCGCTCCCGCAGCGGTCAAGGACAGAGGCGTCTAAAGTTGGGTCCCTGTGTCCGAACGCCGCGCCGCGCTGATCCAGTTCCTCGTCCTCGTCGTCGCCGCGTTGGCGTACCGGCTCGTGCTCGCCCCCCGCTTCTACGGCTGGGAGGAGGGCGACTACGGCAACATCATGATGGTCCGCGAGATCATCGACAGCCGCTTCACCTGGTTCCGCACCGAGCACATGCCCGGCTGGTACTCGCTCGCCGCGCTGCCCCGCCTCCTCATCGACGACCCGCGAGGGACCGCGCTGGCGATGACGATGGCGTTCTCGACCCTGAACGTCGGCCTCGTGGGGCTGCTGGCGCGCAAGCTCGTCTCCCCGTCGGCCGCCTGGCTGGTCGGGCTCTGGCTGGTGTTCCAGCCCGAGATGGCGCTGTACGGCGCCTCGACCCTGCGCTCGCCGGTCTTCGCCTGCTTCGCCACCCTCGGGCTCGCGGGGCTGCTGCACGCCCGTCGCGACAGCGGCTTCGGCTTCACCTCCCTCGCCTTTCTGACGCGGATGGAGGGGTTCTTCACCCTGTTCGCCCCGGCGCTGTGGGCGTGGTCCCGCGAGCTCGGGCAGGGGCTGCGCGGTCTCGTCAAGCCGCTGGCCATCCTCGGGGGGGTGATGATCGGCTGGCAGCTCTACGTCACCCTCGGCCGGGGCGAGCGGGAGCTCTTCGTCTGGGCCCCGTTCTCCATCAACCTCGCCAACGCGGGGGACACCGACTTCGACTTCGTCGCCTGGCTGACCGACGGCCTGCAGACCTCCTGGTGGCTGCTGACGTGGACCCTGCCGCGCAAGATCGGCTGGGCCTGGTGGCTGCTGATGGCGGGCGGTTCGTGGGCGCTGTGGAGCGGCGGGACCCGGCCCGGCGGGCGCACCGTGCTGGCGTTCGCGGCCTTCGGGCTCGCGTTCTGGCTGGGCGAGGGGTTCGTCTCCCACCACGAGCCGAACCACAACCTCTACTGGACGTGGCTGCTGAACACGCTGCCCTTCTTCGCGCTCGCGGCGGCCGCGGGCTGGGGGTGGATCGAGCGCCGCATCGAACCGGGCCCGCTCCGCACCGTCGCCTGGATCGCCATCGCCGCCTCCGCGATCCCGTTCTTCGCCAGCGAGACGAACTACCAGATGACCCGCGCGGAGCGCTGGTACCGGCCGCAGCTGGAGATGTGCACCTGGCTGGAGGAGGAGACCCCGCCCGGCACCGGCGTGCTCGTCTCCTCGATCCCCGAGGTGTGGCTCAAACGGCAGCCCACCGACCTGCGCATCTACTCATGGTGGACGCTGCCGGACGCGATCCGCCCCGAGCCGCCGCTCCCTCCCCTGCCCCCCGCGGAGTTCGCCCAGTTCCTCTCCGACGAGGAGATCGACTACGTCGTCTGGTTCTCCGAGGAGTGGACCGACTCGGCCAAGATCGCGCCGTGGATGATGACCGGCCAGAACATGACGGTCGGCCCCATCGGCCTCACCGCCATCGCCACCGATCCCCTCCCCCCCGAGGGCTACGGCTGGATCCTCTACCTCGTCACCCAGACCGGCCGGCCGCAGCCCAAGGTGCCGCCGCCGTTCGGGCACGGGTTCGTGGGCGAGGGATTCGGAGGGGTGCCGTGATCAAGCTGCCCAAGGGCGCCGACCGGGGCGCCTACGACGCAGCCGTGGCGGCGCTCGCGGCGGACGACCCGATCCCCCGCCTGCTCGAGTTGGCGGAGGCGTCCAAGCCAGCCCGCAAAGGCGTAGCGGCGGCGATCGAAGACCAGACAGTCATCCGCGAAGCGCTCGCGGGACTGGGAGACGGAGACGCCGACGCGCCGCCGGAGAAGCTGCTGCGGCGGGCGCTGCGACGCGACATCGCGGCCCAGGTGCGGACCAACCCGATCGTGCGCAACGAGGCCTTCACGTGCGGTCACTGCGGTTTCGCGGTCCCCCCCGGCGACGGCTTCGTACGGAACCACTGCCCCCACTGCTTGCGCTCGGCTCACGTCGATGGCGATGTGCCCGGCGACCGAGCGGCGGCATGCGGCGGGCTGATGGACCCCGCGGGCTCCGAGATGCGGGGCGGCCTCTGGATCGTCACCCACCGATGCCGGCGGTGCGGGCACGAACGTCGCAACCGGCTGTACCCGGACGTGGCGACGGAGCCGGATCGCCTCGACGAGCTCCACCCACCCGGCGTTTGAGCCGGTCCCGCCGCCGGTGAAGCTCCGGCAGCTCCGGTACGAACCGCGTTGCCGTCAGGCGGTCGAGCAGGTCTTCGATCAACTCCAGCGCCTCCGCCGGAAGGCCCAACCGCCACTCCAGGGCGATCGCGGCGCTGACCCAGGGGTCCAGATCCGCGGCGCCGGCGGCGCGCATCATCCGGCGCCACAGGACGACCGCCTCGTCGTGCCGGCCGACCCGCCGCAGGTGCTCCGCGAGCACCCCGTGAGCGCCGTACGCAACGGGATCGGCGGCGTTGTCACGGACCAGCAACCGGAGCACTTCCTCCCCCCGCTCGGCCTCCCCCCGCTCGATCAGCAGGCGGGCCGCGGCGACCAGCGCGCGCGGCTCCGGCAGCTTCGCGCCAGGGGCGTTCACGCACGCCACGAGGTGGGCCGCGAGCGTCAGCAGGGAGACCAGATCGATGGCGTTGTGGTCGAGCACGGGCGCCAGCAGTTGCTCCCGACCGGTGCGCAGGAACTCGAACCACCGCTCGGGCACCTCCGCCCCGCGCACTTCGGACTCGTGGCGGTGGACCCCCAGCCGCTTCTCCTCCAGCACCGACAGGCTGCTTCCGCCCAACGCCTTGGCGAACAGCCGGCGCGACGGGTGCAGCAGGTCCAGGTGCGGCATCGCGAGGATGGGATCCGGATCCATGCGGTTCATCGTGAACCGGTCCGCCATCACGTTGCGGTCGAACGACTTGCCGTTGAACGACACGAGGAACCGCTTCCGCTCCATCAGCTCGACGAACAGGGTCAGCGCGGCGGCCTCCTCGGTCGGGTCGCGAAGCATGAACTGGTGCAGGGTCGCGGCGCCGTCGGCGTGCACCTCCAGGGCCCCGGACAGGAACGCCAGGTTCCCCGATCCGCCCAGCAGCCCGGTGGTCTCCAGATCGAAGAACAGCGCCTCGGTGGGGTCGAAGTCGGCCAGGTCGGCATCCCCGCTGAGCAGGACCGCGGCGGGGCCGTCCACCCGCAGTACGTCACCGATCGCGATGGACCCGTGGAGGTGTTCGGCGGGCCAGCGGTGCACTCCGTGGAGGCAGGCGGTTCCGGCCCGCGAGACCTCCGTGCGTTCGATGCGGGGAGGCTCCACCACCGGGCGGTTGACGTCCGTGCGGCGGAACGGCTTCACCAGGTACGGACGCTCCTTGGGGGCCTCTTCCCGAGGACGCGGACGCGACGGTCGGTGGAGCCGACGCAGACGCTGCAGCATCTCGCTGGGCGCCGCCTCCGGCTCGGGGTCGGGGGTCTTGCTGCGTGGATCGCCAATCTGGCGGCGCAGCCGGTCCTTGAGGCCGCTCACGGGTGTGCGCTCCCGGAGCCCTCCTCGGCGATCTGAACCGGGCCCCGGCTCATGATCTCGATGGCCAGCTCCGGCCCTCGGGGACGCTTGATTCGGCCGCTGAGCCAGTCGCACAGATCCATGGCGACCGCCTTGGCGCAGTCCTCGACCTCGCCCAGCGGCCCGACGCAACTGGGGCACCCCGCCTCGCAGGTGCAGCCGACGATCTGGCCCCGCGCCTCCTCGATGAGGATGTGGCCGATCTCGAACAGCTTCTCGCTGAAGCCGACCCCGCCGGGGATGTTGTCGTACAGGAACAGGGTCGGCCGCAGCAGACGCAGGTTGTCCCCCTCGATCGCCTCCCGCTTGCCGGTCGGCTGGAGCACGCGGCGGCCTCCGCGATCCAGGGCCGCCACCCACTCGTCCTCGGGATCGGCCAGCGACACGCCGAGGTCGCCGGAGTCGCACATCAGGTGCAGCGCCGCGAGCCCCTTGAGCACGCGCCCCAGCCCGAGCATGCCGTCGACCACGTCCAGACCCCGGTAGCCGGCGTCGGCCAGATCCTCGCCGGACAGGCTCATCCACCACGACGTGGTGTGCAGCTCGACGTCCGGCAGGTGCACGTCGCCGTAGCCGCAGTTCTCCGAGGTGTAGAGCTTCACCTTCTTGAACCCGACCGTCTTGCGGGCGACGTGGACCTCCCCGTGAGCCTTGGTGCCGGCGTTGCGCCAGGGCTCCTCCTCGAAGGTGTCGATGATGCGAACCTTGCTGTAGCTCATGGCCGAGGTGAAGTGGTCCACATCGACGCGGCGGACGTAGGCCTTGCACTGGGGCCAGTCGAGGTGGTCGACCTGGTAGGGCTGGCTCTCGACCATGTAGATGGCGCCCTCGTGCACCACGGTCTGGGCCCCCAGGCGGTCGGTCTCGGCGATGACCCGGTCGCCCGCGGACGTGTCGATGATGACGACGTTCTCGGGGTCGGCGCTGCGCAGGCTCACGCCGTCGGCGGGGTAGCTCTCGTCGCTCCAGTGCCAGGTGTTGTCCCGGTGGTGGGCGACGCCGGCCTCCTCGAGGAACTCCAGGATCTCGCCCAGATCCTCGGCCCCGAAGTCGTCCCCGTCACGGAACGGGAGCTCGTACAGGGAGCACTTGATGTGGCTCACGAGCACCATCAGGTTGTCGGGGTCGATGCGGGCGTGCTCCGGCGCCGAGCCCATCAGCCAGTCCGGGTGCGTGATGACGAACTGGTCCAGCGGGCTGTTCCGCGCGATGAGGATCACCACCGAGCGCCGCTGCGCCCGCCCCGCGCGCCCGCCCTGCTGCCACATCGAGGCGACCGAGCCGGGGTAGCCCGCCAGCACCGCCACATCCAACTGCCCGATGTCGATGCCCAGCTCCAACGCGTTGGTGGAGACCACGCAGGTGACGTCGCCGTCGCGCAGCCCGCGCTCGACCTGCCGCCGCAGCCCCGGGAGGTAACCCCCGCGGTACGACGCGATCTTGTGGCCGGTGCCGGCCCGACGGCAGAAGCGGTCCTTGAGGTACCGGGACAGCACCTCGGTGTGGAGGCGGCTGCCGGTGAAGCAGATCGTCGGAATGTCCTGCTCGATGAACGGCGAGGCCAGCCGCAGCGCCTGGCTGAGCACGCCCTTGCGGATGCCCAGCTCCTCGTTGATCACCGGCGGGTTGTACAGCAGCACCTCCTTGGGCCCCGACGGCGCCCCGTTGTGCTCGGCGCCGATGACGGTGACCGGCCGCCCGAGCAGCCGTTCGGCGTGCTCCTCGGGGTTGGCGATGGTGGCGCTGCAGCAGATGAACTTGGGCCGTGAGCCGTAGAACTCACAGAGCCGCAGGAGCCGCCGGATCACGTTGGCGACGTGGCTCCCGAAGATGCCCCGGTACGTGTGGAGCTCGTCCAGGACGATGTACTCCAGGTCCTGCAGCACCTTCCGCCAGCGCGGGTGGTTGGGGAGGATCCCGGCGTGGAGCATGTCCGGGTTGCTCACGATCACGTGGCCCCGGGTCCGGACCGCCGTACGCGCATCCGCGGGCGTGTCGCCGTCGTAGGTGAACGTGCGCACGGGCACGTCCAGCTCGTCGATCAGCCGCTGCAGGGAGCCGACCTGGTCCTGCGCCAGCGCCTTGGTGGGGAACAGGTAGAAGGCCCGCGCCTCCGGCTTGCTCAGGATCGTCTGGAGGACCGGCAGGTGGTAGCAGAGGCTCTTGCCGCTGGCCGTCGGCGTCACCACGACCACGTCGTCGCCGGCGTGCACCGCGTCCAGGGCCATGCGCTGGTGCTTGTACAGCTCGTGGATGCCGACCTCCGTGAGCGCGTCGCGGAGCTTCTTGGGCACGTGGTCGGGGAACAGCTCCGTGCGCGCGTCGATGGCGTCGATCTCGAAGCTGGCAGTGAAGCAGTCCGCCGTCGGCGGCGTGCGCCGGAAGTCGCGGAGGATGCGTTCGACGGTCTGGTGACGGGGGATGTTTGGCATCGGCGAGGGCTTCCGCTGGTGTGTGCTACATAGGGCCGACATCCCCACCCTACCTGAACTCCCGTTCATGGTGAACATGCGTTCAACTCAGCTGCAGCCGACGGCCCGCCAGGGCTTCGCCACCACCAACGACGGCCTCCAGGTCTACTGGCGGGTGCTTGGCGAGGGCGATCCCGCGATCGTCTGCTGCAACGGGATCGGGGTCTCGACCTTCTTCTGGGAGTACCTGGTCCGCCACTTCGCGCCCGAGCACGCGGTGGTGGTGTGGGACTACCGGGGCCACGGACGCAGCAGCCCGATCACCGAGCGGCACGACGTGTCGATCCGCCAGCACGCCCGCGATCTGGGCGCCGTCATCGACGCGCTGGAGTTGGACCGGCCGGTGCTCGCGGGCCACTCGATGGGGGCGCAGGTGATCCTGGAGCGCTACCGCCAGGACGCAGACAACGTGGGTGGCCTCGTCACGGTGCTTGGCACCTACGGCAACCCGCTGGACACCTTCCAGGACCTCGCCTTCTCCCGGCAGCTGTTCGATCTGGTGCTTCAGCTCACGGACAGCTTCCCCCGCGCGATGAACGTGATCGGTAAGTTCGGCGTCGCGGTCCCGGGGGCGTACGACCTCGGCAAGCTGCTCAAGTGGATCGACGGCGGGCGCCTGAGCCGGCACGACCTCCGTCAGTACCTGCACCACCTCACCGCCATCGGCTTCCCCCTCTTCTTCCGCATGGCGCGGGAGATGGGTGAGCACTCGGCCCGGGACCTGCTCCCGGACGTGCACGTGCCGGCGCTGGTGGTCGCCGCGGAGCTGGACGCGTTCACGCCCCCGCGGTTGAGCGAGGCGCTGAACGAGGCGCTGCCGGACAGCGAGATCGTCTGGTTGGAGGGTGCGAGCCACGCCGGCATCGTCGAGCAGCCGGAGGTGATCAACGCCGCCGTCGAGCGCTTCCTCAGGGAGCGGGTGCTGCCGACGCGCTGACCTCGCCGCGGTCCCGCGGAGCCGCCGCGGCTCCCTGGCGAACCTGGGAGGCCCACGCGATGGCGAGCCGCTGGTCGTGGGTGCAGGGGCAGTCCCCCGCCAGCTCCGTCGCCGCCGCAATCCATTCCTTCGCCGGATCGCCGCCCACGCGCGCGACCGCGGCACCGTAGATGTAGCCCCAGGCCTCCGCCGGGAGGTCCTCGCGCAAGGCGGCGGCCGCGGCCGAAGCTTCCACAATCTGGCCGGCTCCGATCTGGGCCTCCACCTTCACGAGGCGGGCCGCGAGGTTGTTCGGGTCCTCGGCGAGCAACGCGTCGGCCGACGCGATCGCTCCGACCAGGTCGCCTTGCAGCATCGCTACCTTGGCCCCCTGCGTGCGCAGCATCGGATCGGCAGCGTGCTCGCGCAGTCCGCGGCTCACGGCGGCCTTGGCGGGGCCGGGACGCCCCGAGGCGAGGTAGTGATCGGACAAGCCGACGAACTCCGCCGCCAGCGTCGGGGGGGCGTGGACGACCCGCTCCAGCAAGGAGGCGGCCTCCACGGGACGGCCCTGGGAGCGGCGGAGCTCGGCGAGGGCGTAGTAGTGGTCCTCGCCGAACTCGTCGGCCTTCATCAGCCCGACCGCGCGCTGGAGCACGGCCCCGGCGAAGTCGACCTCGTCGGCTTCGACGAGGATGCGGCCCACCTGGGCGGAGACATCGGGGCGCTTGTCCACGAGCGCCTCGTCGGCCAACTCACGGGCGTGAGCGACGAACGAATCACGGTCTGGGCCGCGGCTCCCGTCCTCGTTTCGAGGGCTCACGCCGGAGGCCTCGTCGCGCAGCAGTTGGAGGGACCCGATCCAGGGATCGTCCTCGGCCGAAACGGTCGGCTCGGGCGCGTCCGGCAGCTGGTCCGGATTCGCGACCGCGTCCGGCGTCGGCGGGTCGGGGGCGGGTGAGCGAAGGAAGAAGATGGCAGCGAGGGCTACGAGCAGCCCCGCGCCGATGAGGACGGCCTTGGTGTTCACGCAGCGGGTCCGTGCAGGGCCTCGGCGCGCTCCTTGAAGGCCTTCAACGTAGCCGGGAGGGTCTGACCGACGAGCCGGTTGACGAGGGTGCCAGGGAGGAAGACGTCGACGCTGACCTCGATGGAGTAGCTCGCGTGGGTCTTGCCGCCCTCAGCGTCCGTGAGGGTCCAGGTGCCGTTGTTGCGCTTGAACGGTCCCTCTACGAGCGTCCACTCCAGTCCGTTCTGCGCCTCCGTCTCGACGAGGCGGAGCACGTACTTGAGCTCTTTGACGAGGTTCAGCGTGAAGTGCGCATCCACGGCGTGACCGTCGCGGGAGACGACGCGAACCTCTTCCATGTCGGGGAGGAACTCGGGGTACTTCTCGTAGTCGGTGATGACCGAGTAGAAGTCACTCTGGGTGCAGTCGATTACGACAGTTGAGGTGGCGCCGGCCATGGCGGCGGGATGGTAGCAGAGGCCCTCCTCGTGTACGGTCCATCGCCATGGGTGGCCTCCTCGATCGCATTGACGACCTCGTGCTGGACGACGAACTCCGCTCCATCCTGGACCGGGTCCCGAACAAGCTGAACGAGTTGGGCTACGACGCCTGGGGGATGAACCCGCGGACCGCCGTCCGCTCCCTGGTCGCGACCCGGTTCCTGTTCCGCAAGTACTTCCGCACCCAGACCCACAGGATCGAGAACATCCCCGAGGGGCGGGTGCTCCTGATCGCCAACCACGGCGGGCAGATCCCAATGGACGGCCTCGTCGTCGGCACGGCCGCCATCATCGAAGGGAAGCCGCCCCGCATCGTGCGCGCGATGGTGGAGCGCTGGGTCCCCACCCTCCCCTTCGTCTCCACTCTGTTCGCGCGGTGTGGGCAGATCGTCGGCAACCGCGAGGACTGCCGGGCGCTGCTGGAGAACGACGAGGCGGTGCTGGTGTTCCCCGAGGGGGTACGCGGCTCGGGCAAGACCATCTGGCAGCGGTACGAGTTGCAGCGGTTCGGCCTCGGCTTCATGCGACTGGCGCTCGAGACGAACACCCCGATCGTTCCGGTCGGCGTGGTCGGGAGCGAGGAGAGCATCCCGTCAGTGGCGAACCTGAAGCCGCTGGCCCGCCTCTTCGGCGCCCCCTACGCTCCGGTGCCGGCGACGCTGCCCCTGCTGGGGCCGTTCTCGATGCTTCCCCTGCCGACCAAGTTCATCCTGAACTTCGGCGAGCCGATGCATTTCGTGGGCGACCACGACGCCTCGGACGCTGAGGTGTCCGACAAGGTCGAGCAGGTCAAAGAGGCCCTCGCGGCGATGATCGCGCGCGGTCGGGCGCAGCGCACGGGGATCTTCCAGCGGTGACCGACACCAAGAAGAAGCCGGCGAGGAAGAAGAAGGCCAAAGCCAAGGCCGGACCGCGGACCGTGATCATCACGGGCGTGTGCGGCGGCGTCGGCCGAGTGCTGCTGCGGCATCTGCTGGCCCATACGGACTTCAACATCATCGGCCTGGACAAGCGCAACTGGGTGCTGGACGTGCCCGACCGGTTCGAGTTCCGGCGCGTGGATCTGCGCCGAGGCGGGGCGGATGACGTGTTCCGGACGACGCGCCCCTGGGGCGTGGTGCACCTGGCGTTCGTCAGCGACCAGCGCGTGCCGATGGCCAAGCGGCACGAGATCAACGTGCAGGCGACGGGCCGCCTCCTGGGCTGGTGCCGCAAGTACAAGACCAAGAAGGTCGTGATGCTGAGCCGGGCGTCGGTGTACGGCGCGCGGCCGGACAACGCGACGATGATGTCCGAGGACATGCCGCTGCGGCTGAGCGCCTCCTACGACGAGCTGTCGGACCTGGTCGAGTTCGACCATCTGTGCCGCTCCTGGATGTGGGAGCAGAAGAACACCGAGCTGGTGCTGCTGCGCCCCGTGCACATCGTGGGGCCGAACATCCGCGAGGGCATGCTCTACACGTACCTCCAGCGGGACCCCGTGCCGACGGCGCTGGGCTTCGATCCCATGATCCAGCTGGTGCACGAGATCGACGTGATTGGCGCAATTACCCGTGGATTGGAGTCCAAGGCCCGGGGCATCTACAACGTCACCGGTCCTGGCGCGCTGCCGCTGTGCGAGCTCCTGCGCCGCCTGGGGCGCCGCCGCATCCCGATCCCCCACCCGCTGCTGTCGATCTCGGATCGGCTGGCGTTCTCGGTGGGCTTGAGCAAGCTCCCCCCCCACGCGATCGACTTCGTCAGGTTCTCCTGCGTCGTCGACGGCGCGCGGATCCGCGAAGAGCTCGGCTACGAGCCGACGATGTCGTTGAGCGAGACCATCGCTTCGATTCCGACCCGGTCGGCGATTCTCGAGTAGCGGGGGTTCCAAGGGGGCTCTGAGACGAGAACACACGCGGGCGCCCGTCCGGAACATCGCGGCGTTCGCGGATTCCGCAGCATCGCGGCGTGCGGGGATACCGCAGCATCACGGCGTGCGGGGATGCCGCAGCATCGATCGGGTCGACCCGGAACGGCTGCTCTTCGAGGCCGCCCGGTCGGATGCCGTCGATCTTGATCTCGCGCCGACCCGCGGACGCCCATGGACTGGCGGACAACCTCGACTCGCGAGCGGTGCCCGCGCACCGCCTGGTCTTGCGGACCGCCCCGAGTGGCAGAGCGTTGGCAGCAAGGCGGTACAACGGCTGGCAGCCGCTTGACCGCAGCCTGTGATCTCGGGCCGCCGGGCGATCCACGGGGCTTCCTTGGCGACTACGCGCCCTTGGGGGCGCTGCGCGGCGTTTGTGACGCCTTGCGAGCCTTCTTATCCACAGATTATCCACAGGCTTGTTCACTTACCATCAGCCTGTGCACACACAGAAGCCAGTCCGACAAAGTTGATTCATACCAACCAGTATGTATGACCGATCCTATAGGCGCTATGTACAGCGTTTACTGCCCCTGGCGATCTTTGCCATTTGTTGAAAAAGCCAATCAAGAACCCTGTTCGTAGTTGACAGAAATTACCATCGGCCACTAACTTCGAAGAGTCGGTCATCCACAGACACGAGGTTCCGAATGGGCAAGTTGACGAGGCGGGTGAAGTACATCGCGAAGGAACGGCGGCTGAGCATCCCGGCCGAATTCCTCCACCACCACGGCATCGAGCGGGGCGACCGCTTCGTCGTTTCCGCGGTCCGGGAGAAGCTCTACGCCCTCCCCCTGCACATCTGGGATCAGTACGAGGAGCTGGGCTCGCACCTGCGCTCTTGGTTCCCCGACGCCGAGCACCCCTTCGGCGAGGTGGCCAAGAACGCGGCCAAGCTGCGCCTCGGATCGCAGGACCGGGTGGTCCTGCCCCGAAACTTCCCCTTCCAGCTCGAGTCCAGCACGAAGATGCACTGGGACCTCGTGGACGGGATCCTGACCATGGAGCCGGAGCACAAGGCGCTCCCGGCCCGCCCCGCGCTGAGCCAGCCCACCGGGCAGGGAAGCCTGTTGGACCTGGTCGGCTCCGCGAACCAGCGGCCTTCCTTCGATCGTGAAGCCGCCGCGGCCGCGCTGACGGAGGAGATCTCCGTCAGTCGGATCGACTGGCGCGACCGCACCTTCGCGGACGGCAGCAGCATCCCCGGCGAGCCCCTCGTGCGAAGCATCAAGGTCGAAGGCCTGCGCCGTCCCCTCGTGCTCCGCGAGCTCGGAGGCGGCTACCAGGTCATCGACGGCTTCCGTCGCCTCGCCGCTGCCCGGCAGCTGCGGATGCGCGCCGTCCCCGCCATCGTCTGGCGCGGCATCGACGAGGACGCCTGCCGCCGCCTCAAGCTGATGGAGCCGCCGCGCGACAAGACCAGCGAGACCACCACCGTCTCACGCCTTCAGAGCACCCTGCGCCTGCACGAGGACCAGGTCGCGCTGAGGGAGATCGAGCACATCACGGGGCGCCGCAAGCGGACCCTCCAGCGCTACCTCCGAGTGGCCCAGGAGCCGGCCCTGCGCGAGGCCATCGAGGACGGACGGCTGTCCATCTTCAAGGCCGAGGAGATCCTCAAGGCGGGCATCGAGGCCGAGGACGCCATCCGCGGCAGCTGGACCGTCAAGCGCATCCGCGAGGAAGGCAAGCGCGCCGGCCGCGCCCGCCCCCGCCGGGAGCACGGTCCGCGCGACTGAGCGAACCCTGGACAGGCTGAGACGCCGGCTGCGCCCAGGGCATGGCCGGCGTTTCTACTTGGGGACTGCGTTGCCTGTGCATGGGCCGTCGCACAGCCTGATCGCACAGCCGATGCACAGGGTTGCCTGACTGTTCATGGCTTGACGCACCCTGTGCGGAGATCCTCGCCGACAGCCGTGCAGGGGCCTGGCCCAGGCGGCGGTCTGGTGGGATTCCGAAGGGTGCGGGCTAGCTGAGGAGCGAAACGGCCGCTCGGAGCTTCTCCAGCCCCTTCTCGAGGGTCTCCCGCGCAAGCGCGTACGAGATGCGCACGCACTTCGGCTCCCCGAACGCTTCGCCGGGAACGACGCCGACGCCCTGCTCGATCAGGTAGTTCGCCACGTCGAACGCGGTCTGAATCGTCGTGCCGTCGGGGGTGGTGCGGCCGAAGAAGCCGTCCACCCGCGGGAACAAGTAGAAGGCCCCCTGCGGGATGGGGCCGACATCGAACCCGTCGATCGCGTTCAGCCCGGAGGACAGGAGCGCGCGGCGCTTCAGCAGGTCCGCCTTGATCGGCACGAGGAAGTCCCGCGGAGCGGTGACCGCGCCGAGCGCGGCGAACTGGTTCACGGGGGAGACCCCCGAGGTGCTGTGGCCCTGGAGCTTGGCGCAGGCCTTCACGATCGCGACCGGTCCCACCATCCAACCGACCCGCCAGCCGGTCATCGCGTAGGTCTTGCTGATCGCGTTGACGATCACGGTGCGCTGCGGCGCATCGTCCGAGAGCGTGGGGAAGCAGACCGCCTCGGTTCCGTCGTAGGTCAGGTTGTCGTAGATCTCGTCCGAGATGACGATCAGGTCGTGCTCGCGAGCCAGGTCGTTCAACGCCGCCAGCCGGTCGCGGCTGATGACGCAGCCGGTCGGGTTGCTGGGGCTGTTGACCAGGATCACGCGCGTGCGATCGGTGATCGCGGCCGCGACGTCGGCAAGGTCGGGCTGGAAGCCGTCCTCGGGGCGGGTGCGAACGACCACCGGCGTGGCCCCCGCGAGTTCGAACTGGGGTACGTACGAGACCCAGTAGGGCGAGAACAGGACCACCTCGTCGCCAGGACCGAGCAGCGCCAGCGCGAGGTGGTGCAGCGCCTGCTTGCCGCCGACGGTCACGAGCACGTTGTCGCGCCCCACGTCCACGCCGCGGGCGCAGTAGTTGGCAGCGATTGCGTCCCGCAACTCCGGGATTCCGGCCACCGGCGCGTAGCGGTTGCGTCCCGCATCGATCGCGGCGCGGGCCGCGGCGGGGGCTTCGACCGGCGGAGACCCGTCGGGCTCCCCGGCGCTGAGGTCGACGACGTCATGGCCCTCGGCGCGCAAGGCCGCCGCCTTCGCCTTGATCGCGAAGGTCGCGGACGGCTGCATCGCCTGGACTCGATCGGACAAGTGGATCACGACATCTCCTCGAGGCGCTTGCGGATGGCGGCGGCGACCGACGGCGGCACGAGTCCGGTGATGTCCCCATCCAGGGAGGCCACCTCCTTGACCGTGCGCGACGCGATGTAGAAGTGCTCTTCGTCGGTCATCATGAAGACCGTGTCGATGTCCGGCGCCAACCGCCGGTTCATCATCGTCATCTGGAACTCGTACTCGAAGTCCTGCACCGCCCGCAGCCCGCGGACGACCGCGCTGGCCCCGCGCTGCGCGACGTAGTCCACCAACAGACCGGCGAAGGCGTCGACGGAGACCCGGGGGTCGTCGGCGAAGACCTCCTGGATCTGGTCGCAGCGCTCCTGCGGCGTGAACATCGTTCGCTTGTCGGGGTGGTTCAGCACCGCCACCACGAGCTCGTCGAAGATCCCAAGCGACCGCTGGATGATGTTGACGTGGCCCATGGTCAGCGGGTCGAAGCTGCCCGGGTAGATGGCGATCCGAGCGGTCATCGCAGCTCCTTCGTGTAGAGCGTGAGCTTGGTACGGCCCCAGGTCCGCACGTCCGAGGGCGTCCAGTCTGCCCCGAGTCGGTCCGGCAGCACGGAGGCGCGGTCCGTCTCCACCGCGATCGTGGCGTCGTCGGCGAGCAGCTGATCGGCGGACTCGCCCAGGGCGGTGAGCGTGCGCTCGGCCACATCCGTGGCGTAGGGCGGGTCCAGGAAGACGAGATCGAAGCGGTCCCCGTCGCGCAGCAGGATGCGCGTCACCCGGGTGGCGTCGGCTTGGATGACGTGGTGCTCGGCAAGCCCCTCCAGCAACGCGGCGTTGGCGCGCAGGGTCTCGGCATGCCGCCGATCCTGCTCGACGAACACGACCCGGGACGCTCCGCGGGAGGCCGCTTCGATGCCCAGCGTTCCAGCGCCTGCGCACAGATCGAGCACCGTGATGCCTCCCAGGTGGTGTCCGAGGATGGAGAAGAGCGACTCCCGTACCCGGGACGTCGTGGGCCTCACGCGCGCCCCCGCGGGGGTTTGGAGCTTGCGCCCCCGGAGCGTTCCGCCGGTGATCTTGGTCGCCATCCGAGCGGCCGGCTTATACCACTATCGAAGGCCCAATCGGCGCCGCAGCACCCACTCGGCGCCCAGCGGAAGCACGAGCAGCAGCAGCAGCAGGGGGTGGCTCCAGAGCGCCTCCACGGTGCGGTCCGTGGCGAGCAGCGAGTCGGCCGCTTTCCGAGGCGCTTCACGGGGATCCGGAGCTGCCTTGAAGGCTTTGCCTCCAGTCGCTTCCGCGATCGCGGCCATCATGTCGGGGCGCACGCGGGGGTGCTCGAGCTCGCCTTCGCGGTCGGTCACCGAGACGCGCGCCTCGGCGAAACCGAAGGGATCGGGGATCTCCGCCACGTCCACTTCGATCGACAGCGTGCCCTCACGCGATGCTGGAAGGATGAACCCGTACTGGCCGTCGTGGTCGGTGGTTCCCGCGATCGGGATGGGGGGCGCGTCGCCGCTGAGAGCGACGATCGACCCGCTGATGGACGCCTCCGGGCGAGGCGCGTGATCGGCCCCGAGCACACGAATCTGGACCTGGATCGACTCGCCGAGGCGGTAGTTCTCCTTGTCGGTGATGACCTGGACCTGACGCTGCTCAGCATCCTTGACCAGCCACCGAACCGCTCCGCGCCAGAAGTCGGCGTGCTCGTGCGCCTGGGCGCCGGACATGGCCCACTTCCAGGAGGTGTCCGTAGCGAACGCCATGGTGCGGCCCTTGCCCACCGAGCGCACCGCCGCCACGGGCTCGCCCCCCTCCCCCGCCGTCATCAGGGCCACCCCGCCGCCCTTCAGCGGCCCCAGCAGGTTGCGCCCCTGCAGCGACGGCAGCGCCGCCCAGCGCTCGGCGTTGCCGGCATCGTCGCGGTCGAGTCGGGTCACGGGGTGCCGTTGGCCGGCCTCGGTCAGGACCGGGGTCCAGCCCTCGTGCTCGGCCACGACCGTGGGCACGTCTGTCGGGAGCACCCGCGCCAGGGGCGATTCGCCGTAGCCCGCTTCGCCGAAGCTCACGTCGCCGCCGATCATCAGGAACGCGCCGCCGTCCTCCACGTAGCGGGCGACGTTCTCCATGAACGGCCCATCCGAGATCGGCGACCAGGTGCCGAACCAGAAGTTCTGGAAGATCACGAGATCGAAGCCCTGGAGGTCGTCGGAGAAGAGGTCCTCGTAGGGGAACGCGATCAGCGACAGCTCCTCCCGATCGGCGAGGTTCCCGCGGAAGCCCCGCCGCTGCCGGAGGATGAAGAAGGAGACCAGGTCGATATTCGGGTCGGTCTTGAGCAGCCGGCGGAGGAACTTCACGTCCCACGACGGCCGCGACGTCACCTGCAGGATGCGGGTGCGATCGCGGACCACCTTGACCGTGACTTCGTGCACGTTGTTGGCCGGGATCGTGTCGCCGGGGGGCACGGGGACCGTCACCCGCCAGGTGTGGAAGCCGACCGCTTCGGGCTTCACCTCGAAGCTCACGGTCTGCTCGGAGTCCGCCGCGAGGCTGACGTCGCGCACCGCCACGAGCTCGCCGTCGGCGTGCAGCGTCACCCGGGTGGGACCCGCGGGGAGGGCGCGGGTGCTGAGGTCGGCCTCGATCGTGAGGGGACGTCGCACGAACCCGAACGGGGGCGCGGAGGCGCGACGCACGGCGAGGTCGGCGGGACCGTCGGGATCGCCCACGGTCCAAGTGGAGACGGGGAACGGGAGGCCCTCGACGAGGCGCCCCACGGCCTCGGGGCCGCCGGATGCGTCGGCCCGCCCCAGCGCTGCTCGGTCCGCCCCATCGGAGATCAGGAGCGCGCCCGCGGGCCGGCTCCCGCCGAGGGCTTCGCTCAGCCCGAACAGCGCCTGGCCCAGGTCGGTGCCCGCGCCGTCGGATGCGGTCGGCTCCCCCGAACCGAGGCCCCCGCCAGCGGCAGCGGCCGAGTCACGCCCGCCCGGAGGGGCTCCGGAGGCGCCGTCCCCCTGGGGGCCGAAGCTCCAAGGATCGAGCGTCTCGCTGACGCCGAAGACCTTCACGTCGTACTCGTCGCGCAGCGCGTCCAGATCCGCGGCGTGCTCCTGCAGCCAGCGCCCGACCGCGCCCGCCCGGGTGGTCCCGCCGCCGTCCTGCACCTGCATCGAGCGGGAGGCGTCGATGAGGACCACGAACGGATCGCGCACCGCGCGCCCTTCGGTCGTCACCCGCTCCGGGCCGGCGATGACCACCGCGAGGAGGAGCAGGGCCAGCAGTCGCAGCCCCAGGAGGAGGCGCCGCTTGCCCGGGCGCACGCCGGCGGAGCCGCGCCACGACGCCGCCAGCACCACGATCGCGAGCACGACCCCCAGCACCAATCCCCACTCGGGGAGCAGGGGGTGAAGGGCGACTTCGGTCCGGACGGCGAGGTCACTCAACGGAGTACCCCCCCTGCCGCCGCATCCGCTTCAGCAGTGTCTTGACGTGGACCACGTCGCGTTTGTAGTTCCCCGTCAGGGCGAAGAGCACGAGGTTGATGCCGAGCTTGAGCGCCTCGGTCCGCTGGCGGCGTCCGCCGGGGATGACGTCCAATGAGTAGGTGCCGCCCGAGGAGCGCCACAGCGCCCCCAGGAGGTCGTTGCGGCAGTACAGCACCGGCGTGATGTCGCCCAGCCACATGCCCTCGATGCTCTTGCGCACGAGCACGCGTCCGCTGACCCCGCGAACGAGGAAGAAGGAGCGGTAGATCGCGTGATTGCGGCCCACCCGGCCCAGCTTGGTGCCAGGGAGGATGCGGGCGAGGTCGCGCCGCACCGCGCGGTCGAAGTCGCTCGCCTCCAGGGCGGTGGCGTCGTCGATGAAGAGGAAGCCGCCCTCCCGCAGGTACAGGCGGAGGTTCGTCACCGCGGCGTCCGACAACGGCTCAAAGTGGCGGTCGCCGCTGAGCACGACGAACGGCTGACTGAAGATCGCGTCCGAAGCGGGGTCGATCTCCGGGACCTCGAGGCTCGGCTGCACCGAGCTGTTCTCGGCCACTTCCTTGAGCAGATCGGCGAGCGCGCCGGGGCGGGGGTTCGGGAGGTCGGCGACCGCCAGCCGGGCTGCTCCGATGGGGGCATCACCGAGCGCGCCCGCCCGCCGGGGAGCGGCCAGCGCAAGGCCTCCCAAACCGGCCAGAGCGAGGAACTCACGCCTCCTCACGCCCGCCTCCCCGCGAGGAACACATCGCCGAGCATGGCCAGCGCCAGGAGCAGCAGCATCGCCGGCGCCAGCGACGCCGTACGCACCACCTTGCCGGGCTCCTCGGCGGCGACGGACGCCCCGCCGCCGTGGTGGACCAAGCCCGGGACGGCGTCCAGGAGCAGGTCGCGGTCGGCAGGTACGAGTATCGACTCGTCCAGGGGCACGCGCACGCTGAAGACGGCGCGCAGCCGGCCGTCCGGCTCACGCCCGGAGCGGTCCTCCCAGAACAGCCGGTAGTGGCCGGGGATCGCGGTCTGGGCGAAGGGGGCACGCCCTTCGGCGTCGGCGCTGCCCGGATCGAGGGTGTGCTCGTACCCGTCGGGCCCGGTGACCCAGGCGCGACGCTCCAGATCGGGCGGGACCGGGAGGGACACGCGGCTCCCGACCTCTAGCCCTTCGGCCCCCTCCAGCAGCAGGGTGCCGCTGAGCGAGCGGGCGATCTGGTGGGCCAGGGAGACGAAGATCGAGCGCACCGGCAGGTCGGTCCAGTCGTCGTCGACGCTGGAGGTGAGCACGAGCACGCGCCCCTCCCCCACGCGGCGGTCGAGCAAAGCGGGCAAGCCGTCGGTGTAGCGCAGGAGCACGTCCGAGTCGGCCTTCAGGCGGGGGGCGGTGCCCATGACCTTGCCGAAGCCGACCCGCGCGAACACGCCCGCGCCGCCGGTGCGGAAGACGCGGAAGACGTCCTGCTCCATCGGCGGCAGGGACAGCCCCATCGGCGCCTCTTCGAAGGTCCCGCGTCCGCGCGTCTTGATCTCGGTGAAGTCGGCTGGGAGGAGCGAGCCGAGGGCGTCGTTGTACAGATCGGGGTCGACGCGCGCGCCGACGGAGATGAACAGCCCGCCGCCGCGTTTGACGAACCCCTCGAGCTCGGAGACGAGGGGCCGGGGATCGGCCACGTTGCACAGGAAGACGACGTCGCCCGCCCCGCCGGCGATCGAGCGCAGCTCCTCCGCCTTGACCACCCGCGGGCGGATGCGGGACGGCGAGCCGGGCCCCGGCTGCAGCGCCTTCTCCAGGTACCAGACCTCGTCGTCGCGGGGGTTGGCGCCGCCGTCGCCGCTGACCAGCAGGACGGACAGATCGCTGTCGCCCTCCAGCACCAGCGGCCAGGCGTCGTCGGCGGGCACGCCGTCGGTCGGCACCGTGAGCGTGGCGCGGCGCTGGCCCGAGGGCGGCAGGGGGAGTGAGAAGGAGCGGGACGCCTCGCCGGACTCGTCGAACTCGAGATCGCTGACGACCTCGACGCCGTCTTCCAACCCCAGGGTCAGGGGCACGCCGCGGGTCGGGCGGGGGCCCACCGCGCGGGCCTCCACTTCGACGCGGATCCCCTCCCCTCGCTTGAGCCCTCCCCGGACGGTGGCGTCCGTGACGAAGCGGTTGGTGCGTCGTTCTCCGAGGAGGTCGTGGTAGTGGACCGTCACCTCCGCGGGCCACGAATCGGCGAGCCCCGCGGGGAGTTCGGTCGCGGTTCCATCCGACAGCACGAACACGTTCGCGCTCCCCACGGCGGAGTCCCGAAGCAGCTCACGGGCGCGGCGAAGAGCCCGATCCAGATCGGTCCGACCGGCCCCCATCTCCAGATCATCCAGGGCCCGCGTCAAGCGCTCACGCTCCGCCGTGAGTCCGGGCGGGACCACCGCAGCGCTGCCGTCGAACGTGATCACCGCTGCGAGCGTACCGTCGACCAGCCCGTCCAGCAGCGACGCCGCCTCGGAGCGCGCCTCGTCGAACACGGTCTGGCCCGCGTCGGACGCCGACATCGAGGCCGAGGTGTCGATCAGCACGACGGTCGTGCGGGTGGGATCGAGGCCCGCCAGGGCGGTCGCCGTCCACGTCAACGACGGGCGGGCGAACAACATCACCACGCCCGCCACCGCGAGGCCCCGGAGCAGCAGCAGCAGCAGCGACTCCAGCCGACGCCGGCGGCGGACCTTGAACTCGGAGGCGCGCAGGAACCGGAGCGTGGGAAACTCGACGGTGCGGACCTCCCGGTAGCCGGTGAGGTGCGCGAACACAGGCAGCGCCAGCAGCGCCAGCCCCCCGAGCATCCACGGCAGCGCCCAACTCAGCCCCACGTTCGCTCCCCCACGAAGCGCGCCAGCGCCTCGTCCAGCGGCTGGTCGGTGACCAGGCGGAGGTACTTGATGCCGGCGTCGGCGCAGGCGCGCTCCTGCCGGGCGAGGTGGGCGGCGAACTCTTCGCGGTAGATCCGGGCCAGTTCGCGAGGATTGAGGCTGAGTTCACCGGCTCCTTCGAGCCCCACGAAGCGGGTGGGCTCGGCGTAGGGGAAGCTGATCTCGGCCGGGTCGACGACGTGCACGACCCAGGCTTCGCGGCCCCGCGCCCGGTGTACCGCCAGCGCCTCCAGGCCCGTGTCTTCCTCGGACAGCAGGTCCGAGACGACGATCACCACGGAGCGTCGACCCCGGATGACCAGCTCTTCGAGCACCCCGGGGAGGTTCGCGTCGCCCGCCGGGGGGGCCACGACGGCGCGCTGGGCGAGCTCGGAGGCCTGCCGCTGCCCGCCCCGCACGGGGATGAGGTCACGGCCCTGGCCGTCCGCGAGGATCGCGCCCACGCGATCGCCCTGCCGGAGGAAGACGTAGGTCAACGCGAGGGCGAAGGTGCGCGCGGCGTCCCACTTGCTCGTGGGCGCGGGAACCCCGCCCTGGGACGCGGGGAGGGCGCCGGTGGTGCCGAACGCCATGGAGCCGCTGCGGTCCAGGAGCAGGTGCACGGCCGTCTGCCGGTCGCTCTCGAACCGGCGTACGACGTACTTCTCGGTGCGACCATGCACCTTCCAGTCGACGTGCCGGAGGTCGTCCCCGGGCGTGTAGGCCTTGTACTCGGAGAACTCCGCTCCGCCCCCCAGGTGCCGGGACCGGTGCACGCCGTGTCCGGCCCCCAGCACGACTCCACGGGCCACCGCGATCAAGCCCTTGGCCTGTTCGAGCAGCTCGGGAGCGAGGCCGGGGACGGGCCCGGCGGTGGGGGCGGAGGTTTGGCTCACAGGCGGCTCGGACCATCCACGGTCTTGACGAGGTGGTCGACCACGTCGCGCGCGGTCACGCGGCTGGCCTCGGCGCGGAAGTTGACTAGCACCCGGTGGCCCAGGACGGGGTGGGCGAGCGCGTGGATGTCCTCTCGGCTGACGGCGGTGCGGCCGCGCAGCAGGGCGCGGGCCTTGCCCCCGAGGATGAGGTACTGGCTGGCGCGCGGACCGGCGCCCCAGGCGACGTGATCCCGGACGAAGTCGGAGGCGCCCTCGTCGGGGCGGCTGGCCCGGACCAGATCGACGGCGAGGCGGACCACATCGGGCCCTGCGGGCACCGACCGGACCTGGTGCTGCAGCGCGATCAGCTGTGCGGGGGTGACCTGGGGGGCCGGCGCCGGGTCCTCCGTGGACGTCGTGCGATCGACGATCGCCAGCTCCTCGGCGTGGCTCGGGTAGCCGACCTCGATCAGGAACATGAACCGGTCGAGCTGCGCCTCGGGCAGCGGGTACGTGCCCTCCTGCTCCACGGGGTTCTGGGTCGCGAACACGACGAACGGCTCCGGCAGCGCGAGCGTGCGCCCCGCGGTCGTCACCTCGTGCTCCTGCATCGCCTGCAGCAGGGCAGCCTGCGTCTTGGGCGGGGTCCGGTTGATCTCGTCGGCGAGCACGAGGTTGGCGAACACCGGCCCCTGCACGAACGTCAGCTCCCGGTGCCCGGTGCCCCGGTTCTCCTCCAGGACCTCGGTGCCGGTGATGTCGCTGGGCAGCAGGTCGGGGGTGAACTGGATGCGTGAGAAGCTGCACGAGGTCGCCTGCGACAGCGATCGCACCAGCAGCGTCTTGGCGAGTCCGGGCACACCCTGGAGGAGGCCGTGGCCGCGGGCCAGGAGCGCCACCAGGAGCAGCTCGACGACGCGGTCCTGACCGACGATCACGCGGGCCAGTTCGCGCCGCAGGTTGGTGGCCAGCGCCTCCACCTCGGCGGCCGAGCTGCTCGCGGCCTGTGCTTCGGCGCGGGCCTCCGCGACGGGATCGTCGTCCTGGGGAATCGGGGTCTCGTCCATGGGGGTTCCGTCCGTCACTTCAAGTGATCCGTGAGCACCGTGAGCACGCGCCGCTCACGGTCTAAGAGGTCCGTGTTGCCCAGCGTCTCGTATACCTGCGCGAGGCGTTCGTGGACGTGGGGGTCGAAGGGGTTCAGGGCGATCGCCTGTTCGCCGAACTCGGCCGCGGCGGCCAGGTTGTCCGTCGCGGCGGTCAGCTCGAACAGCAGGGCCACGCTCGGGGTGTACTCCGGGTACAGCGCGAGGCTCTGGCGCAGCACCTGGGCGGCTTCGTCGTCGCGCCCCAGGGCCCGCAGCGCGCGGGCCCGCTTGCTCGCCAGCGCCGGCGAGTGGAACGCCCCCCGGCTGACGGCCCGGTTGTACTCCAGCAGCGCCGCGTGGGTGTGTCCGCGCACGCGCAGCATGTCGCCAATGCGACTGTGCTCCTGCATGAGGGTGTCCGCCTTGAGGACGGGGTCGAGGGCCTCGCCCTGGGCGTCTTCCTCCTTGGCCGCGTCCGCGACCAACTCCGGCTCGAAGCCGGCCACGTTGGACCGGATCTGGAGGTCCTGCCGCTTGATGTGGGAGGTCACGCGCGTCTCGAAGCGGCCCCCGCTGCGCCCCATCACGAGATCGACCGCGCGGAGCACGTCTCCGTGGCGGCGCGTCTCGTCCACGACCCGGCGGTAGCCCTCTTCGCCCGCCTCTTCGAACAGGTAGTCCACGGCGAAGGCGACCTGCGCGAACGCCAGCGCCGCCGCCTCGGACGACGGCAGCGCCGCCATCGACGGGTGCATCGACTCGAACGGGATCAGCGCGTCCTTGGCCAACGCCTTGGCCAGCAGACTCTCCGAGTGGGGATCGGTGAAGGCGCGGCGATCACCGCCCCGCCAGGCGGACTCCAGCACCTTGGCCGACCCTTCCTGGAACCAGATCGGCGCCTCGTTGTGGCTGGCCCGGCTCAGCGCGAGGTGCACGTACTCGTGGGCGAGGGTGTCCAGCCAGGGGTAGCCGCGCCGCATGTTCATCGGGCTCAGCACGAGCATGCGATCCCACTTGCAGATGGCGACGATGCCCGTGGTCGCGACCCACTCCCCCGGAAGCCCCGACGCCGCGACGAACTGCTCGACGGTGGGGAAGAACTCGACCAGCACAGGCTCCGCGGGGGCGACCCCGAGCAGGCTCTTCATCGCCGCGTGCTGGCCCTCGAGGGCCTGCTGCGCGTACTCGACGAGGATCGCGTCGGCGGTGGGGGCGAAGCGGTAGCGGAAGTTCCCCTCGGTCCGCTCCAACATGCCGGTGGTCGCCTGCTTGCTGCCTTCGATCAGCCGCGGGAGCCAGGAGAACCGCTCGCGGAGCTCCTCCGGGGCCGCTTCGCCTCCGCTGAGGGCGGCCTCGGCCGCGTCGTAGCGTCCGTGGACGAACTCCAGGTAGGCGGCCGCGTAGGGGCGGGCGAGGTCGTCCTCGGGCACCCCCTCGAGCGCGCGCGTCGCCTCTTCGATGCGCGTCTGCTGGAGCAGCTCAAGCACGTCCTCGGCGTTCAGCTTGCTGCCCGCCGAGGCGGCCGTCGGCAGCACGAGCAGGAGCATCAGGAGCGGGGTGGCGAGCCGGATCACTTCACCAGCTCCTCGTAGTAGCTGTTGTTCATCGGCCGGTAGCGCTCAGGGGCGTCCCCGCCGGCCTCCTCCTGGACCAACGCGCGGAACGCCTCGGGGCTGACGAAGTCGTCGGGATCGGGCAGCTCGACCTCGTCGTGGTCGGTGCTGTCGCCGCTGTGGTCGTCGGCGCGCGCCCACGGCCCCTGCTGGCTCCCCTGCCCTTGTTGGGGCTGTCCCTGCCCCGGCTGCTGGCCCATGCGCTGGCCCGACTGCATCGCCTGCTGCTGCTCCTCCAGCGACTGCCGGAACGCCTGCAGTTGGCCGATCGCCCCCTCCTGGGAGCCGATCGCGGGCTGGGTGCGGCCCTGGCCGAGGCGGCCGCGGGAGCGCTGCATCATCTGACCCGCGGCGTCCAGGTTCTCGCGGCCGGACACCGGGTTGTAGGCGGAGCCGCCCATCTCTTCCATCTGCTGGCGGAGCTCGCCGACGCCCTCGGCGGTCTGCCCCTGACGCTCCTGCATGCCCTCGCTGGCAGACGCGGCCTGGCCCTGGGCGCGGCGGGCGAGGGCCTCGGCATCAGCCAGCCGCTGGCGGATGTCTTCGGCGAGATCGGCCGCGGCCTGCACGTCGCGGCGGGCGTCGTCGACCGCTTCGGCGCTGTCCCCGCTGGCTGTGCGGAGCTCGTCCCGGGCCTCGTCCAGGTAGGCGCTCGCTTCGGAGGCCTGCTGCATGGCGGAGTTGAGGTCGCCCTCGTCCATCCGCTGCTCCAGCCGATCGGCGCTCTGGGCCGCGGCTCGCGCCCAGCTCTGGACCCCACCCCGCGTGCGCGGGGTGAGTCCCTGGGGAGGCAGCGCCCCGATCCGCTGCTGAAGCTCCTCGATGTCCTCGGCCAGCTGCTCCTGCTGCGCCTCGTTGAAAGGATCGCCGGTGCCGAACCGCTCCTGCATCGCGCGGGTCTCGTCCAGGAGGGCCTGCTGCTCCGCCTCGAGCCGCTTGGACTCCTCGATGCCGTGCTGCAGCGCCTGCGCCAGCTGTTCGGCCTCCTGGCCGCCGGCCATCTGCTGCTGCTCCTGCTGCAGCCCGTCCTTCATCTGGTCGAGCGCGTCCATCGCCTGACGCAGCTTCTCCATCGCTTCCTCGTGCTTGCCCTGCTCCAGCAGTTCCCGGATCTCCTCGAGCGCGCTGCGCTGGAGCCCATCGGGCATGCGGTTCTGGAAGCCCTCGTCGGGTCCCCGGCTCCGCTCCGCCATCTGCTGGGCGATCTCCTGCAGCGCGTCCTGAAGCTCCTGGAAGGCGGCCTCGATCTCCTCGTCGACCATCGCCCCTTCCGAGGACTGGCGGATGAGATCGGCAAGATCGGCCAACTGCGGCTCCACGCCGGCGAGCTGGTCGGCCGCGTCCTCTCCGATCTGGAGGTCCACGAACGCCTCCAGGTCGAGCACGATGCGCTCCAGCTCCGAGATGGTCTCCTCGCGCCTGAGCGAGAGCGTGCGGACGGTGGTGCGGTCGATGCTCAGGTGGGTGTCGGGCCGGATCTGGGTCTCCGCCACGTCGACGACCTCTTCCCAGCGGCGGCCCAGGTTCTCGATCGCGGTGCCGATCCCGAGGAACACGGCCCGCTTCTCGAAGGGGTCCGCCTCCATCGCGGCGCCGAGCTCCGATGCCGTCTGGAACAGGCCGACGGCGAGGCGGGCTTCCTGATCGTGCTGCTGGAGGATCGCCTCCCGATCCCCGTCGCGGGGCAAGGTCGCGTTGTCGACCAGCAGCGCCGCGAGCAGGTCCAGGCTCTGATCGAGCAGGCGCTTCTTCAGCTGGAGCACCTTCCGGTGGTGATCGCGGGGGGTCGGCACCCAGGCCTCGACCGCGCGCGAGCGCGTGACCTTGGGGCCGTTGACCGTGTCGTTGTCCCACGCCTCGACCACGAGGCGGAGCTCGCCTCCCTGGCCGTCGAGGCGGGCGGGGCTCCAGC
>PVBE010778243.1_pt1 | contig 35887 bp, 24 predicted proteins | sample 1631181 | NCBI WGS metagenome assembly PVBE01 (sample SAMN08397723, study PRJNA350692) | Marine metagenome, whole genome shotgun sequencing project. | isolation source: water | place: Pacific Ocean | collected 2012-04
CGTTCGGCGCCTGCAGCGCCGCCGGCGCCACCAGGGCATCGGCCAGCACCGGCTGCATCCGTCCCTCCTGCCAGACATACCAGCCGGCGTAGACCTCCTCGAGCCGCGCATCGAGCAGCGCGCCCACGGCCGTGGGCGCATCATCGGCGGCATGTGCGCCCTCGGCCATGGCCGCGAGATCCGACACCGGCAGCACCGGCAGGTCGGCGCCGAAGGCCAGCCCCTGCGTCACGGCGGCGGCGATGCGCAGGCCGGTGAAGCTGCCCGGGCCACAGCCGAAGGCAATGGCGTCGCAGGCACCGAGACCGAGCTGCGCCTCGGCCAGCACCGCATCGACCATCGGCAACAGCAGCTCGCCATGCCGGCGCGGCGCCAGCTCGCAGCGGCTCAGCACCTGCCCGGCCTGCCACAGCGCGACGGAGCAGTTGTCGGTGGCGGTATCGAGCGCCAGCAGCGTGGTCATGTGGACTCCGGATCGGGCTCGCTGGCACGCAGGCCGGCGAAAAACGCCTGCACCTGCGCCAGCTCTTCGGTGAGCGGCATCGGCGGCAGCGAACGCAGGAAGGTGCGCCCGTAGCCGCGGCGGGCCAGGCGCGGGTCGGTGATCATCAGCACGCCGCGATCGTCCTCCCGGCGCAGCAGCCGGCCGGCTCCCTGCTTGAGCGTGAGCGCCGCCGCCGGCACCTGTAGCGTGGTGAACGGGTCCTCGCCCGCCGCGCGGGCGGCCGCCAGGCGCGCGGCCAGCACCGGGTCGCCGGGCGCGGCGAAGGGCAGCTTGTCGATGATCACCAGCTGCAGCGCCGGACCGGGCACATCCACGCCGGCCCAGAAGCCGCCGGTGCCGAGCAGCACGGCGTTGCCATAGCGACGAAAACTCGCCAGCAGGCGCGCCGGCGGCGCCTCGCCCTGCACCAGCAGCGGATAGTCGAGCGTAGCGCGCAGCAGCGCCGCGGCGATGCCGAGCGCACGGTGACTGGTGAACAGGAAAAAGGCGCGCCCGCCGCAGGCCTCGATGACCGGGCGGGCGGCAGCCACGGCGGCGGCGGTGTGCCCCGGATCGCTCGGCGCCGGCAACCCGGGCGGCAGGTAGAGCAGCGTCTGGCCGGCGAAGTCGAACGGACTGTCCAGGCGCAGCGTGCGGGGCGCTTCCAGGCCCAGCCGGCGCTGCATGTGGGTGAAGCTGCCGTCCACCGTGAGCGTGGCGGAGGTGAAGATCCAGGCGCAGCGCCGGCCGTAGATGTAGGCGGCCAGCGCCGGCGCGATGTCCACCGGCGTGCGGCGCAGGATAAAGCCGCGCGGGGTGAACTCCGCCCAGGCGACCTCCGCCGGCGAGTCGGCATCGGCCGCGTCCGGCGCCGGGGGCTCGGTGCGTCCCGCCCCCTCCCCGGCCAGGGCCGCCGCTTCGGCAGGATCGGCGGCCGCCGGCCCCGGGAGATCGCGCGGCGCCGCGCCGGCACCCACCGCCGCGGCCGAATCGCCCGGCGCTGCGGCCAGCACGGCCAGCTCGGCGTCCAACGCCAGGGCCCGCCGGCGCAGGTGATCCATGGCGTAGCTCTGCTCGGCCGGGGCCGCGAGGGCGGCGGCGAGCGCCGCCAGCCGGCCCTGGAGCGCCTCGAGCCGCGGACCGAAGCCGGGCTCGGCCGCACAGGCTGCCCACGGCAGGCGACCGCTGCCGCCCGGAAGCGCGTGGCGCAGGCCGTCCGGCGCGGCCTCCAGCGCCCGCGCCGCCTGCCACAGCTCGGGCGTCGCCACTTCCGGCGCGCGACCGAGCGCAGCCTGCACATCCTGCGCCAGCAGCCGCAGCATGCGCCCACTGAGGCGGCTGCCGAAGAAGCCGGCCGCCGCCTCGGGCACCTGATGCGCCTCATCGACGATGATCGCATCCGCGTGCGGCAGGATCTCGGCGAAGCCGTCCTGGCGCAGCGCCAGATCGGCGAACAGCAGATGATGATTGACGATCACCACATCCGCCGCCTGCGCCTCCCGCCGTGCACGGGCGACGAAGCACTCGCCCAGCCGCGGGCACTGCGTGCCGAGGCAGTTCTCCGTGGTGGAGCTGACCTGCGCGCGCAGCGGATCCTCGCTGCCGAGCGCCGGCAGTTCGGCCAGATCGCCCTCGCGCGTCTGCTCGGCCCAGGCGGCGATCTCCAGCAGCATGGGCGCCGGGAAGGCGCCGGCCTGCGCCAGCCCCTCGCCGAGCCGTTCCAGGCACAGGTAGTTCGCGCGGCCCTTCAGCCGCACCACGCTGCCGGGCAGCCCGAGCGCGGCGCGCAGGCGCGGCAGATCCTGCTCGAAGAGCTGATCCTGCAGCGCGCGGGTGCCGGTGGAGATCACCACCCGCTGACCGCTGACCAGCGCCGGCAGCAGATAGGCATAGGTCTTGCCGGTGCCGGTCGCCGCCTCGACCAGCAGTGCCTCGCCCGCGGCCATGGCCGCAGCCACCGCCTCGGCCATGGCCTGCTGCGCGGCCCGGGGCCGGAAGTGCTCGAGCTTGCGGGCCAGCGGCCCGTCCGCCGCCAGCAGCGCCGCCGCCTCGCCCAGACTCATCGGCCGAACCACCGCCGCAGGATCTCGCCGAGTCCTGCCGGCTCGGCCGGTGCCGGCGGGGCGGCGTCGGGCCGTGGCCGTTCGCAGCGCACCTGTGCCTGCGGCGCCGAACCGCGGATGAAGGGCAGCTGACGCGCGCCGGGGCAGTCCGCCGGTGCCCGCGCGTTGCGCGCCGGCAGCACCCATTCCCAGTCGATGCGGGCCGGCGCCCGCAGCTGCAGCGGCGCCGGTTCCAGCGTTCCCATCAGCCCGGCCCAGACGCGCAGGGCGCCGGAGGCGCCATACAGCCCGGTGGGCCGGTTGTCGTCGCGACCGAGCCAGACGATCGCCAGCCAGTCGCCGGTGAAGCCGGCGAACCAGCTGTCGCGCGTGCCATTGGTGGTGCCGGTCTTGCCGGCGATCGCGAGCTCGCCGGACAGGTGCCGATAGACCTCGGCGCCGGTGCCGCGCCGTGCCGCCTCCTGCAGCGCATGCGCCACCAGATACACCGGCCCGGGCTCGAAGGCCTGGCTGGCCGCCGGCACGTCGGGCGTCAGCGGGCTGCCGTGCGCCTCGCGCACCGCGGTCACCGCGTGCAGCGGCCGGTAGACGCCCTCGGCCGCCAGCGGCTGGTAGATCTGCGCCAGCTCCAAGGGAGAAAGCTCGACGGCCCCGAGCAGCAGCGAGGGGAAGGCCGCAACGGGCCGCTCCAGGCCGAGGCGCTGCAGCGTGCGCACCACGGCCGGCGGGCCGACCGCCATGCCCAGGCGCACGGTCGCGGCGTTGTAGGAGTGCACCAGCGCCTGCATCAGCGGCACCTGGCCGTGGAAGCGGCCCTCATCGTTGGTCGGCGTCCATTCCCGGCCGTCCGCCAGCGGCACGGTCACCGGCGCATCTTCCAGCGGCGTCAGCAGGGTGAAGCGCCGCGGCTGGGCAAGGGCGGTCAGGTAGACCGCCGGCTTCACGGCCGACCCGATGGGCCGGCGGGCCTGCAGGGCACGATTGAAGCCGCCCGCGCCCTCACGCCCGCCACGCACCGCGACCACCCGCCCGCTGCGCGGCTCCACCAGCACCACGGCGGCCTCGACCTGATTGGCCGCGCCCGGATCCAGTCCCTCCAGGACCCGGTCGATCGCCTGTGCCATCCGCGCCTGCCGGCGCGGCTCGATGCTGGTGAACACGTGCCGGCCGGTCGGCCGGCTCACGCCCCAGCGCGAGGCCAGCTCCGCCCGTACCAGATCGAGATAGTCCGGCTCGCGGGCCCGACGCACCTCCCGCAGCGGCGCCACCGTGAGCGGCGCGGCGTGCGCCCTGGCAGCGGCGCCGGGGTCGATCAGCCCGCGGGCGGCGGCGACGTCGAGCACCAGATCCCGGCGTGCCCGCGCCCGCTCGGGATGGCGGCGCGGGTTGTAGTAGGACGGTCCGCGCACCAGCGCCACCAGCAGCGCCTGCTCGTGCAGGGCCAGCGCGGCGGGCGGGCGCCCGAAGTAGAACTCGGCCGCGGCACCGAAGCCGCGCACCGCCCGCGCCCCGTCCTGACCGAGATAGACCTCGTTCAGGTACGCCTCGAGCAGGTCCGGCTTGCTGAAGTGGCGCTCCAGCAGCAGCGAGGCGAGTGCCTCGTGCAGCTTGCGCAGCCAGGTCTGGCGGTTGTCCAGCAGGCGTGAGCGCACCAGCTGCTGGGTCAGCGTGCTGCCGCCTTGCACGACCTGCCCGGCCCGCACGTTCGCCCACAGCGCCCGGACGATGGCCCGTCCATCCACGCCGGCATGCGTCTCGAAGCGCTGATCCTCCACGGCCACCAGGGCGGCCTTGAGAAACGGCGGAAAGCCCGTCAGCGGCAGGTGGTGGCGCAGCACCTCGGGCTCGCCCAGCGTCGCCACCAGCGGCGCATCGAGATAGACGCCGTGACGGCTGCCACCCTCGGCATCGCCGATGCGCTCGACCCGTCCGCCGGCGAAGCTCAGCACCAGCCGCTCGGCCGGACGCACCCCATGTGGGAGTACGCGGCGGCGCGCGAACCACTCCACCGTGCCGCCGGCGAGGCGGAACTGCCCGGCCACGGGCGTATCGCTCACCGGCTGGTAGCCCAGCTCGCGCAGGCGCGTGGCCAGTGCCGTGGGGGTAAGCGGCGTCTGCGGCCGGACCAGGCTCGGCGCGCCCAGCACGCGATCGGCGATCACGCTAGCGGTATCACCGAACTCGCGGCGCACCTGCAGTTCGACCCCGACCGCCAACACCGTGACGACGGCCGCGCCAAGCAGCGACAGTAACAGCAGCCATGCGCTCAGCCGCCGCAGCAGGGTTCCAGAACGGGTTCGCGTAGACATCGACGGTGCCGGCCAGGTGCCGGCCAAGTCTACCGCGGTGCGCCAGCCAACGGGGCGGAACCGGGTAACGCCTGCTCCTGGATAGCGCTGCTTGCCGGCGTGAATGCCCCGTCATGGTGCGTTGGCACGGGCTGCGGGGCGGCTCGGGCGCGGCGATCGGCAGCGAAAACCGGAACTGAAGCGGCCGCCGACGAAGTGCGCAAGATTGGCCCGCCGCTTGCAAGAGGAAGGGCGAGTGCTTGCCCCGTGTCGAGTACTCCTCTCTCTACTCTCTCTCGCACTTGAGGCGCCCTCCCCCAGGGCGCTTTTTTTTGCCGTGCGGCGGCCGCTGTCAGGGCAGCTCGTCGTCGCCGGGCTGCGCCGGCGTAGCCTCCGGACCGCGCTCGCGCACCACCTGCGCCATCTCGTCGAGCGTCGTGTGGCGCACGTCCTTGCCCTCGACCAGGTAGATCACGTATTCGCAGATGTTGCTGGCGTGATCGCCGATGCGCTCAAGCGCGCGGGCACACCACATGAGGTCGATCATGCCGCGGATGGTGCGCTGGTCTTCCATCATGTAGGTGATGCACTGGCGCATCAGCATCTCGTATTCATGATCGACCCGCGTGTCCTCGCGCGCGACCGCGAGCGCCGCTTCGGCATCGAGCCGGGCGAAGGCGTCGAGCGCATCTCGCAGCATGCCGCGGACGTGGTTCGCCAGGCTCTCCAGCGAGGTGTAGTTGTGCGCCGGTCGCCGGTCGGTGACGGCGATGGCGGTGCGCGCGATCTTCTCCGCTTCATCACCGATGCGTTCCAGATCGGTGATGGTCTTGATGATGGCCACCACCAGACGCAGGTCGCTCGCCGCTGGCTGGCGCCGCGCGAGGATCTGGGTGCACTCCTCGTCCAGGCTCACCTCCAGGCTGTTGACCTGGTAGTCGTTGCTGGCCACTTCCTCGGCCAGCAGCACGTCCGCCTCGGTCAGTGCCCGCATTGCCCGGGCGATCTGCTGCTCGACCACCCCGCCCATGCGCAGCACCCGCCCGCGCACGTGCTCGAGCGCCTCGTTCAGCTGCGAGGAGATGTGATGGGTAACGTCGACCTTGTCCATGTGCATTCGCCTCTCCTCTGATCCTCGCCAGCTTGCACGCGAAACGGCCAGCCTAGCCAGTGCATGTGAAGTTGATATGGCAGGGTCGTGCGGGTGGCAGAAATGAAAGAGCCCGGCACGAGGCCGGGCTCCGCAGGATCGGTCGGAACCGATCGGCCTACCAGAACACCTGCGTGCGCAGCACGAAGAAGTTCGGCTCGTCTTCCTCGTCGCCGTTGGTGTCCTGCGCCATGATGTAGTCCGCCCAGATGCGGATGTACTTGTTGACGTACCAGTTGGCGGCCAGCGTGACGGCCTCCACCTCGTTGGTGACGTCGGCATCGGGCTGCTCGACCGTGTCGTAACGCACGGCCAGCTCGAAGGCGCCGTAGTCGTTGATCGGGTCCACGCCCTTGAACACGCCACTGGAGGCACTGTAGGGGCGGGACTCGCCGGTCAGGAACCAGCTGGCGAAGGCGTACCAGCCCTCGACATCGCCCGACTCCAGGTCCTCGAACCGCTCCTCGAAGTCCTGATCATCATCATCGTTCAGGTCGGTGTCGACGCCGATGTACTCCGCCTGGAAGGAGAACGGACCGAACACGGTCGCGAACTCGAGGCCGTACTTGGTGGCGCTGCTGGCCGGCAGCAGGCCGGTGTCGAAGGCGCGCGGGCCGCGGTGCACGTCCGGGCGGGCGCGGAAGCGGAAGCCCTCGTCCTCGAAGCCCAGATCGGTGTCCTCGGTCTCTTCCCAGTTCACCGCGGCGCCGAGGTGGACCACCCGGTCGTCCTCAGCGATCGGCGCGAAGGTGCCGCGCACGCCCACGCCGAAGCCTTCATCGCCATCCTGCTCGTTGCCGGCTTCCTGACCGTAGGCGGACGCCGCCGCCGACCAGTTGTCGGCGCCAGAGAACCAGCCAAGACCGATGCGGCGGGAGGTAGCCACAGTCTCGACCGGCAGCGAGCGCTCGGTGAAGGTGATGTACTTGGAGCTGGTGAGCTCTTCGAGGCTGAACGGCTGCTTGAACTGGCCGATGAAGATATCGCCGTACTCGAAGCCCTGATAGGTGATGTAGGCGTCCTTCAGCGACAGGTCGTCGTCGGCCACGTCGTACTGCAGCTTGTAGCCGTAATCCTCGTAGACCACGCCTTCCACCGCCAGGCGGGCACGACGGAACTCGGTCTGCGAGGGATACTCGATCTCGTCCTCGTCTGCCAGCTGCAGGTCGACCTGGATGCGGCCGTCGATGTCGAACTCGAATGCCCCGTCATCGCTCGCAAACTTGATGCCGTCGCCGGTCTTCACCTCGACCGCGTGGCTGCTGGCGGCGGCAACCAGCCCAAGGGCTGCCAGCACGCCGTAGGCGCCGATCTTGTTCATCTACTTTCTCCTTGGATGTCCTTGATGCGCATCGTGCGGATTCGCGCCGGCACCGCAGTGAGGGCGTCGGCCATCCGGCGCGAATCGGCGGGAACTTTAGGCGGCGAGAATTGCCGCCCGGTTACTGTCCCGTTTCAGCTCCGTGACAGCCGCTCGGGCGGCGCCGCGCTCAGACATGCTCCAGGACGGGAGCGAGCGTCTCGGTAGACGGGAAGATCGCGCTGAAGCGGCTGCCGCGGCCGAGCGTGCTCTCGATCCGCAACTCGCCATGGTGGCGCTGCAGGGCGTGCTTGACGATCGCCAGACCGAGCCCGGTGCCGCCCTCCGGCCGGGCACGTCCGGCATCCACACGGTAGAAGCGTTCGGTCAGGCGGGGCAGATGCTCCGGCGCGATGCCGGGGCCGGTATCGCTTACGGCCAGCTCCGCCCCCTCCGGCACGCGCTGCCAGACGATGCGCACGCAGCCGTCGGCAGCCGTGTACTTGACCGCATTGTTGATGAGATTCGCCGCCACGCTGTGCAGGTCGCTCGGGATGCCGCGCAGCCACAGGGCGTCATCGACCTCCAGCACGATCTGCAGCGGATGATCGGCCAGTCGCTCCGCCTGTGCCTGCAGCCGCCGCAGCAGCGCCGGCACGTCGACCGGCTCGAACTGGCCGGGATCGGCCTGCTCATCGAGGCGCGAGAGTGTCAGCAGCTGGTCGACCAGCGTCGCCATGCGCGCCGATTGTTCGTGCATCGCCTGCAGCGGACCGCGCAGCGGATCATCGCGCTCGGTGGCATCGGCCAGCAGCCCTTCCAGATAGCCGCCGAACACGGTCAGCGGCGTGCGCAGCTCGTGCGAGGCGTTGGCGACGAAATCCCGCCGCACCCGATCCAGGCGATGCAACTCGGTCACGTCGCGCGCGATCAGCAGGCGCTGGTCCTGGCCGTAGGGCACCAGCTGCAGCGAGAGCATCAGCCCGTTGCGATGCGGCGCCTCGACCGTGATCGCCGCCTCATAATCGCCGGCCTGCACGTAGTCGATGACGGCCGGCACCCGCAACAGGTGCAGCAGGTGCTGGCCGATGTCGGCCGCCGGGCGCAGTGCGAGCAGACGCTCGGCGGCCGCATTGAACCAGATGATGCGCAGCTCGCGCGACAGCACCACGGTGCCGTCGGGCATGGCGGCGGTGGACTGCTGGAACTCCCGGATCAGGGCGCTCAACCGGCGTTTGCGCTTGCGGCTGCGGCGCTGCACGCGCCGGTAGCGACGCACGATCTCGCCCCAGATGCCGCCGGCCGGCGGCGTGCCGGCGCCGGTGCGCAGATGACGCTCGAGCCGGTGGAGCTGGATCAGCTGGAAGGCGCTATAGCCGGCCAGGGCGCCGGCGAGCACCAGCGCCGGGCGGTCGATCAGCAGGCCGAACAGGCTGGCAGCGACGAGGAGCAGCGCCAGGCGCAGCAGGATGCCCGGCCAGGGCGAGGCCGGCATCAGGGACGGGCGGAGAACCGATAACCCGAGCCTCGCACCGTCTGCACCATCTGCGCGGCTTCGTGCCGCTCCAGTGCCTTGCGCAGGCGGCGGATGTGAACGTCCACGGTACGCTCTTCCACGTACACGCTCGGCCCCCAGACGCGGTCGAGCAGCTGGCTGCGACTGTAGACGCGTTCCGGATGTGCCATGAAGAAGTGCAGCAGGCGGAACTCGGTCGGTCCGACCTCGACCGTCTGCTCGCCGGCACTGACCCGGTGCGAGCCCAGATCGAGCCGCAGCCCGCCGAGTTCGAGCACGTCACCCGGCGCGCTGGCGCCCGCCCGGCGCAGCACGGCCTCGATCCGGGCGATCAGCTCGCGCGGCGAGAACGGCTTGGTGACGTAGTCGTCGGCGCCGACGTTCAGGCCGCGCACCATGTCCTCTTCCTCGCCGCGGGCGGTGAGCATGATGATCGGCAGATCCTGGCCATAGGATTCACGCCGCAGTGCCCGGGCGAATTCCAGCCCGCTCATACCCGGCAGCATCCAGTCCAGCAACAGCAGGTCCGGCCGCACGTCGGCGATCTCCCCGCGGGCCGCAACCGTGTCGGCCGCCTGCCGCACCTGATAGCCCTCCCGCTCGAGATTGAACGCGACCATCTGCCGCACGGCCTGCTCGTCATCGACCACAAGCACGGTCTTGCCAGTCATCCACTTTCTCCTCTGCGCGGCCGCGCCGGATTACAGCAGGCGAATATGACACACCGGTGACCGCGCCCCAACGCGCCGCTGGACGCTCCGGCCGCGATCTTCGATACTGCCGCGGCGCCGGCAAGGGAGGTCGCGCAGGAGCCACGCAAGGATCGTATCAAGGAGCCTGTGATGGCAATCGCCCCGCCTGAACCGCAACGCGCCGGCATGCGGCAGGCCCTGCGTGTCCCGCTGCTGTTCGCCGGCATCGGGCTGGTCTGGGTCGCGGTATCCGATCAATTGCTCGCCATCGCCTTCGATCGCCCGGGCAGCCACACCCTCGCCCAGACATTCAAGGACTGGCTGTTCGTGCTGGCCACGGCCGTGCTGCTCGGCGCCCTGCATGCCCGGGCTCAGGCCCGCCAACGGGCCCAGCGGGAACAGCTCGCCGCGCTGGCTGCCAGTGTCAGCGACGGGCTGCTGCTGATCGATGGCGACCGCGTGCTCTGCGGCAACGACATGGCGGGCAGCCTGCTCGGCCTGATCTCCTCGCCAACCGGTCAGCTGCTGCAGGGACTGCTGGCGCCTGGCGAACATGATCGCCTGCGCGACCTGCTGCGCCGGACCAACGGCGAGGGCGTCGGCACCACCGTGTTGCATCGCGCCGAGCCGGACGGCTGGCTGCGGGTACACGCGCAGCGCTGGCCACACCGGCGCGGCTGCCACCTGCTCACGCTCCAGCCCATCGAGGAACTCGCGCCGCTGGCGGCGGCAGCGGAGCTGACGGAGGATCTGCCGCTGCCGTGGATCGCCTGCGACGGCCAGGGTTCGCTCTGCCTGGCCAATGCCGCTGCCCGTGCGCTCTGGCAACTGCCGGGCGAGGCACTGCCGAGCGATGCCGAAGCCATCCGCCTGCCGCTGCGCCTGCAGGATGGCAGCCGCACCACGTGCTGTGTGCTGCTGGCTGCCGCGGCTGCCGGCGAGCCCGTGCCGGGCCCACTGCGGGTGGAGGCCCCGGACGGAGGCTGGTGGCACGCGCTGTGCTGTCGCCGGCCCGCCGGCGGCGCCCTGCTCGTGCTGCTGCCGGACGGTGCCGGTGGCGTGCCCGGCACGGAGTCAACCGATCCGCTCGACGTGCTGGACGAGGTGCGCGCCACGCTCGGCGACGACGCCGGCGGCCAGCGCCTGCGCATCCTGCTGGACGGGCCGCTGCCGCGGCTCGGCCAGCGGCGGGCGCTGGTGCGCGATGCGCTGGCGGACCTCCTGCGCGCGAGTCTTGCCGGCCGCCCGCAGGGCGATATGCACGAGTTGCATCTGCGTGCCGAGCCCACCGAATCGGGCTGGGTACGCATCGGCGTGCACTGCCGTCGACAGCAGGAACCCGAGGCGAACCCCATCGCTGCCCCAGCTGCGCCAGCAGCGAATGCCATCCTGGTGGCGGGTATACAGCATGAGGCGGATCTCTACCTACTGCTGCCAGGGGCGGCCAGGGCGTCTGGCGCAGGTCTCCAGGCACGGCGTCGGCAGCCATCTGCGCTGTGATGCCGCCCGGCGATGCGCTTGGACTATGATCGTCGATGTGACGCACCCTAAGCTCAACAACTCATGACGCAGGCGGCCACGGACGGTGCCATCACGCAGGACTGTCTGCTGCTGCTGGACACCCGGCCGGCCGGAACGGAGCTGGCGGCACGGATCGCGGCTCGCACCGGCCTGCAGGTGGATCGACTCGGCGCCGTGCCGCCGCCCGCCGCGTTGGCCGAGTGTCGAGCCCTGTTGATCCACCAGAGCCTGCTGGAGGACTGGGTCGCGCTGGATCTCGATGCGCTCAAGCGCCAGCTGCCCGTGCTGGCCGTCGGTCTCGACGCCTTCGCCCTGGAGGCGCTGGTACAGCACCGCACCCTCGACGGCTATCTGCTGGAAGGCCAGCTGGATGACCTGGACGAACAGCTGGCCAGAGCCAGCAGTCGCTTTCATCGCCGCCGCAGCATCGCCAGCACCAAGGGCGAGCTGCAGGAACTGTTCGAGCTGACTGACGAGTTGCTCTCGATCCTGGACTTTCGCACCGGCTGCTTCGTTCGCGTCAATCCGGCCTGGCGGCAGACGCTGGGCTGGAGCGAGGCGGAGATGCTCGGCAAGCCGGCGCTGGAGTTCATCCACCCCGAGGATCGCGCCGCAAGTGCGGTGGCAACCCGGGCGGTCTGGGAGGCGGGGCGGCAGCAGGCGCCGCTGGAGAATCGCTACCTGCACCGGGACGGCAGCTATCGCTGGCTGAGCTGGAGCGTCACGGTCGACCGCGACCACCGCATCTATGGGGCGGCGCGCGATGTCACCGAGCAGCACAACCTGCGCACCCAGCTGACGAACCTGAATCAGCGCGACCCGCTCACCGGCCTGCCGAACAACGCCCTGCTGGTGGAGCGGCTGGAGACGGCGCTGCACTACGCGCGCCGGTACGGCGAGCAGCTGGTGCTGGCGCTGGTGGATGTCGATCGCTTCAAGTGGGTAAACGACAGCTTCGGCTACGACGCGGGCGACCGGTTGCTGGGCGAACTGGCCCTGCGCCTGCAGGGGCTGCTGCAGGAAGGCGATGTTCTCGCCCGGCGCGGTGGCGACGAGTTCTGGTTGCTGGCGAGCAATACCCATACGGTGGCCGCCCTGCTCGACGAGCTGTCCCCGCTGCGCCAGGCGCTCGCCGCCCCCTTCGCTGCCGACGGCCAGGAAATACGGCTGACGGCGAGCAGCGGCATCGCCGTCGGGCCCGAACATGGCGCCGACGCCGGTGCGCTGATGCATGCCGCGGAGACGGCGATGTACGAGGCCAAGGCCGCCGGCCGCGATCATCTCGTACGCTACCGGCCCTCGCAGGCCCGGGCCGAACAGCGCCTGCATCTGGACGCCCGCCTGCGTCGCGCGCTGGAGCAGGACCGGCTGCGCCTGCATTACCAGCCGCAGCTGCGGCTCGACGACGGCGCGATCATCGCCGTGGAAGCGCTGCTGCGCTGGCACGATGACACGCTGGGCTGGGTGCCGCCGGGGCGGTTCATCCCGATCGCCGAACAGAGCGGGCTGATCGACGCGATCGGCCAGTGGGTGCTGGAACGCGCATGCCAGCAGCTGGCCTGCTGGCGGGAGCGGCAACTCTATTCCGGGCCGGTGGCCGTGAACATCTCGGCCATCCAGTTCCACCGGCGGGACATCAGCAATACCGTCATCGAGGCGCTCGAACGCCACCAGTTGCCGCCAGAGGCGCTGGAATGCGAGCTGACCGAGTCCGCCCTGCTGAGCGATCAGCCGGCGGTACTGCACATGATCGCGCGACTGCGCCAGCACGGCACGCCGATCGCGATCGACGACTTCGGCACCGGCTACTCGAGTCTCGGCTATCTGCGCCGCCTGCCGGCGGACAAGCTCAAGATCGACGCCAGCTTCCTGCGCGACGTGCCGGGCAGCCGGCGCGACTGCGCCATCCTGCGCAACATCATCCGGCTGGCGCACGATCTGTCGATGACCCCGCTGGCCGAGGGCATCGAGACCACGCTGCAGCGTGAATTCCTGCAGGACGAAGGCTGCACACTGGGGCAGGGTTTCGCCCTCGCCCATCCGGTGGCGGCCGAGACGCTCGAGCGCAACTGGCTCACGGGCGGGCCGTCAACCGACTGACCCGGCTCAGTCCGCCGCCAGCGCCAGGCCCACGACCTCCTGCACGTCGATCGGCAGCGAGGCCGCCGCCAGCCGCTCCAGCTCGGCGCGCATCTGCCCGCCCTGCGGCGGACCATAGCGGCGCCAGCGCGTCAGCGGCGTGCACAGGCGCGCCGCCAACTGCGGGTTATGCGGCGCGATCTGCGCGATCTGCTCGCCCAGCAATGCATAGCCGGCGCCATCGGCGGCATGGAAGGCCAGCGGATTGGCGGCCAGCCCGCCGAGCAGGGCCCGCACGCGATTCGGCTGCAGGGGATCGTAGGCCGGGTGCGACAACAGTCGCCGTGCCGCCGCCAGGCCCGCCGCGCCAGCGCCGCTCTGCACGCGCAGCCACTTGTTGACCAGCAGCGGTTCCTCCCGATGCGCGGCATAGAAGGCATCGAGCGCCTGCTCGGCCGGTGCGCCGCCGAGTTCGGCGAGCCGGGTCAGCGCGCTCAGCCGTTCGGTCATGTTCCCGGTGCGGGCAAGGCTCGCCTGGCAGTACGCCAGCACCCCCGCGCGCTCGGCCGGCACCGCGGCGAGCAGCCACAGCGCCACGCCCTGCAGCGCACGCACGCCCGCGCCGTCCGCCGGTGCCTCGAGGCGCCGCCACCACCGGGGCGCCAGCGCGGCGCCCAGTTCGGCGCGCAGCGCCTCGCGCGCCTCGGCCAGTGCCAGCGGCGCCACCCCCTCGCCGCGGTCGGCCAGTTCATCGAAGGTCGGCGGCGTGAACAGGCAGGCGAGCAGCGCCGGATCCAGCGAGTCCTCCGCCACCAGTGCCGTAAGCGCAGCGCGCGCGGCAGGCGCAAGCGCCGGCTCGCCCGGCCTGGCCAGCGCCGCGTCGATGGCGCCGGCGAACATGCGCTGGGTGCAGTCCCAGCGGACGTAGGGATCATCGTCGACGGCGATCAGCCGCAGTCGTTCGGCGGCCGTCAGATCCTCCTGCAGGCGCACCGGCGCGGAACAACCGCGCAGCAGCGAGGGCACCGTGCCGGCCGGCACCTCCTGCAGCACGATCCGATCCGCCGCCGCGGCCAGCTCCAGCACGCGCTCGCCCGTCTCGCCGGCCTCCTCGCCGGCCAGACGCACCGGCACGGGCTGGCCGTCCGGCCCCCACAGCCGCAGCGCGAGCGGGATCGGCACCGGCTGCTTGTCCGCCTGCCCGGGCGTGGGCGGCGTGTACTGGCGATAATGCAGTGTGAGCGTGCCCCGGGCGGCGTCGACCTCACGCTCGATCGCCAGCTGCGGTGTGCCGGCCTGCGTGTACCAGCGCCGGAACTGCGCCAGCGAACGGCCGCTGGCCTCGGCGTGGGCGTTCAGGAATTCATCGATCGTCACCGCCTGGCCGTCATGACGTTCGAAGTAGCGGTCCATGCCCGCGCGCCAGGCCGGACCGGTCAGGCGGTGCAGCATCCGTACCACCTCGGCGCCCTTCTCGTAGACCGTCACGGTGTAGAAGTTGTTGATCTCAAGGTAGCTCTGCGGCTGTACCGGGTGCGCCATCGGCGAGGCGTCCTCCGGGAACTGCAGCGCCCGCAGGCGCTGTACCTGGCGAATGCGCTCGACGCCGGGCGAATGCTGATCGGCCGAGAAGCATTGGTCGCGAAAAACCGTCAGCCCCTCCTTCAGCGACAACTGGAACCAGTCGCGACAGGTGATCCGGTTGCCGGTCCAGTTGTGAAAGTATTCGTGCGCCACCACCGATTCGATGCCGTGGTAGTCCTCGTCGGTGGCGGTCTCCGGGCTGGCCAGGACGTACTGCGCGTTGAACAGGTTCAGGCCCTTGTTCTCCATCGCCCCCATGTTGAAGTCGTGCACGGCGACGATCATGTAAGTGCCGACGTCACACTCGCGGCCGTAGACCGCCTCGTCCCACGCCATCGCCCGCTGCAGGCTGGCGAGCGCATGATCGCACCGCGCCGCATCGCCCTCACGCACGTACACGCGCAGGTCGATCTGCCGCCCGCTGGCCGTGGTGTGTGTGCCGGACACGCAGGTAAGCGCACCGGCGACCAGCGCAAACAGATAGCTCGGCTTCGGGAACGGATCCTCCCAGCGCACCCAGTGCCGCGCCGGCGCATCCGGGCAAGGGCCGCTGGCGACCGGATTGCCATTGGCAAGCAGCACCGGGTAGCGCTGCGCCTCGGCCTCCACCGTGGTCGTGAAGCGCGCCAGGACGTCGGGGCGGTCCGGGTAGAAGGTGATGCGCCGAAAGCCTTCGGCCTCGCACTGGGTGAAGAAGTCCCCGCCCGAGACGTACAGCCCCTCCAGCCGGGTGTTTGTGTGCGGCTGGATGCGCACGCGGGTGGACAGGCGTGCCCGAGCCGGCACGTCGAAGACCGTCAGCCCCTGCTCGTCCTGCCGGTACCGCGCCGGCGCCAGCGGCGCATCGTCGAGGGCGATGGCCAGCAGTTCGAGTGCTTCGCCGTCCAGCCGCAGCGGCACGTCCACGTCAGCCAGCCGCCGGAGCGAGAGCTCGGCATTCACCTCGGCGCAGTCGTCGTACAGGGCGACGTGCAACGCCACCGTCTCCACCGTCCACTCCGGCGGACGGTAGTCATCCAGGCAGTGTCGCGTGGCTTCGGGCATGGGGTGATCGCTCCAGATCCGCCGGTCGAGGCGGATCACTTGAACGGTGGAATAGCCTGCAAGTCAAGCGTTTCGCCGCGCTTTCGGGATGCTTGCTGAGCGGCGCAGGCTTCATGTATGGTCGCGATTCCTGCGACTGACCGACCGCTCAGGGACGAGCTAATCACGTTATGGCATCACGCCTCCGACTGCTAATCGTTACGGTCGCGCTCGCTATCGGCGCGATCATCCTCTACACCATCTTCGGCACCAGCGGCCCGCCGCAAGAGACTGGCCCACAGGCCGTCGCCGTGGAAGCCGCGCCGGTGACCGTCACCGACATCCGCGACATCCGCAGTTTCCCCGGCACGCTGCGGCCGGCGGCGCAGTTCGTGGTCACCGCCAAGAGCGGCGGTGTACTCGAACAGCTGCTGGTCGACATCGGCGATCGGGTCGAGAACGGCCAGGTGATCGCTCTGCTGGATGACGACCAGATCCGCCAGGAAGTGGCGCGGATCGAAGCGGAATCGTCCGTCGCCCAGGCCCGGCTGGAAGAAGCCCGCTCCGCCCGTCAGGTATCGCAGCGCGATCTCGCGCGCGTCAGGCAGCTGCGGGATCGTGGCATCGCCTCAGATGCCGAGTACGATGCCGCGCTGACGCGCGCCAACGCCGACAAGGCCCGTCTGGCCATGGGCGAGGCGCAGGTGAAGCAGGCCCGGGCCGCGCTGAACTCCGCCCGGCTGCGTATGGACGACACCAAGGTACGAGTCGAATGGCGTGGTGACGACGAGACTCGCATCATCGCGCAGCGCTTCGTCACCGAAGGCAGTACGCTGCGACCGAACGAGCCGGTGGTGTCGGTGATCTCGCTCGACCGGCTGGTCGCCGAGGTGACCGTGACCGAGCGCGATTACGCCAAGATCGATATGGGCGATGCAGCGCAGATCGTGGCTGACGCCCTGCCCGATCAGCGTTTCACCGGCACGGTCACGCGCATCTCGCCGCAGTTCAATGAGTTCTCTCGCCAGGCCGAGGTGGAGATCGAGGTCGACAATCACGACGGGCGGCTCAAGCCCGGACTGTACGTGACCGCCCGCTTCACCTTCGATACCGCCGAAGACACCGTGGCGGTGCCGGTGGAGGCGCTGGTGAAGCGTGACGATGCCGAGGGTGTTTTCAAGGTCGAGCCGGGGGAACCGCTGCCGACGGCACGCTTCGTGGAGGTCCGCACCGGTCTGCGCGAAGGCTCGATGGTGCAGATCGTCTCGCCCGAGCTGTCCGGCCGGGTGGTGACGCTGGGTCAGCACCTGCTGGAAACCGGCACGCCGCTGCGCATCACCGACGTTGCGCAGTCCGCCGACTAGCGCCCGCGGCGGCGACGGTAAAACAGCATGAACATCTCACGCTTCACAGTCACCCGCCCGGTGTTCACCTCGATGATGATCCTCATCGTGGTGATCATCGGCGGCTTCACCCTGCTCCGGCTGAACATCGACCTGATGCCAGAGGTGAACCTCCCGACGCTCACGGTCATCACGACCTACGAGAACGCGAGCCCCGAGGAAATCGAGGAGCTGATCACCCGCCCACTGGAGGGCGTGCTGGCGGCGATCACCGGCGTGGAGACGCTGGTGTCGACCTCGCGCGAAGGCCAGAGCGTGATCAACGTCAGCTTCACCTGGGGCATCAACCTCGATTCTGCGGCCAACGACATCCGGGACGGCTTCGATCGCATCCGCGATCTGCTGCCGGAAAATGCCGATTCGCCGGTGCTGCTGAAGTTCGATACCAGCGCCTTCCCGATCATCATTCTTGGCGTCGGCAGCTATCTCAGTCCGATCGAGCTGCGCCAGCTGATTGACGATCAGGTGAAGTTCCGTATCGAGCGGCTGGAAGGCGTCGCGGCGCTGACGATCTGGGGCGGCCTTGAGCGTGAGATCCAGGTCAACCTGCTGCCGGACCGGGTCGAGGCGCTGAATCTGTCGCTGGACGAGATCATCCAGTCGCTGCGTGCCGCCAACGTGACGCTGCCGGCCGGCTCGCTGCAACAGGGCACGACGGATCTGCGCATCCGCACGCCGGGCCGCTTCGAGTCCATCGAGGAGATCCGCAACACGGTCGTGGCCTTCCGCGGCAACTCGCCCATCTACCTGAGCCAGGTCGCCACCATCGACGATACCTTCGGCGAGATCGAGCGCCTCTCGCTGGTGGAGGGCCGCCCGGGCGTGCAGTTGCTGGTGCGCAAGCAGGCCGGCTACAACACGGTCGAAGTGGCCGATCGGGTGATCACCGAGCTCGCCCGCATCGAGCAGGAGTTCCCGCAGCTCTCGATCGTGCCGGTGATCGACACCGGCAAGTACATCCGGCGCGCGATCGACAACCTGACGTCCTCGCTTTATTACGGCTCGGGCTTCGCCTTCCTGGTGCTGCTGTTCTTCCTGCACAACCTGCGGGCGGCGATCCTGGTGGCACTGGCGATTCCGATCTCGGTGATCGCCTCGTTCATGCTGATCTACTTCGCCGGCTTCACCATCAACATGATGACGCTCGGCGGCCTTGCGCTGGGCGTCGGCATGATGGTCGACAACGCGATCGTGGTGATCGAGAACATCGTGCGTCTGCGCGAGGAGAAGAAGCTCGACCTGATCAGCGCCTGTATCGAGGGCCCGCAACAGGTCGCCGGCGCCATCACGGGCGGCACGCTGACGACGATGGCCGTGTTCCTGCCGCTGATCTTCGCCGAAGGCATTGCGGGCGAGCTGTTCAGTCAGATGGGCTACGTGATCAGCTTTGCGCTGATTGGCTCGCTGGCCACTGCATTGACCCTGGCGCCGATGATGGCCTCGCGGCTGCTCAAGAGCGACGACGATAGCGCGGGCACGGAGCGCTCGGCCATCGCCAGGCGCGTGAACACGCTGCTGGGGCGGCTCGAGGCCCGCTACCAGCGTGTGCTCGGCTTCTCCGTGGATCATCCGGGTTCGGTGTTGACGTTCTTCGGGCTGGTGCTGGTCGGCTCGATTGCGCTGCTGCCGCTGATCGGCGCGGAGTTCATGCCGCCCTCGGACGAGAGCGAGGTCCGGGTGACCTACGAAATGCGTCCTGGCACCCGCCTCGGTGTGGTGGAGGAGCGCATGCTGGAGATCATGGCGATCGTGCGCAACGAGGTGCCAGAATTGCAGAGCATGGTCACCACCATCGGCCCGACGCTGCTCCGCCCGGAATCCACGGCCATGGGTGAGATCGTCGCCGCCCTGGTGCCGCCCCAGGAGCGCGAGCGCGGCAGCCACGAGGTTGCCGACGAACTGCGTTCGGCGCTGGTCGGCTACCCCGGCGGCGACCTGCGCAGCCGGGCGCCGGAAGATGTGATGCTGCAGATGATCGGCGGCGGTGACCCCGTGCAGTTGGAGATCCGCGGCTACGATCTGGACACGCTGCAGGATATCGCCGGCCGGGTCGAGAAGGCCATGCTGGACCTGCCGGAGGTGGCCGACGTCAACCGCAGCGCCAAGGAAGGCGTGCCACAGGTACTGTTCAAGGTCGACCGGCAGCGGGCGGCCGACCTCGGTGTCAGCGTGGCGCAGATCGCACGCATGCTGGAGACGGCCATCGGCGGCACGATCGTCAGCCGCTTCAGTGACGGCGGCACCGAGCATGACATCGTGCTGAAGCTGAAGGACGCCAGCCAGCTGAGCGTCGATCAGGTGCTCGACCTGACGCTGATGAACCAGGTGGGCCAGGAGGTCGTGCTGCGCTCGGTGGTCGACACCGTGACCGGTACCGGGCCGGTGAAGATCGAGCGGCACGACCAGCAGCGCGTCATCACCGTCGGCGCGAACCTGGTCAGCGGCGTATCGCTGGACGAGGCGGTGGACAAGGTCCGGGGCGTGATCGCCAACATCCCCGTCCCCGCCGGCTACCAGATCGTGTTCACCGGCGAGTGGGAAGAGCTGCGCAAGGCATTCCGCGACCTGCTGCTGGTCATGACCCTGGGCGTGATCCTGGTCTACATGATCATGGCCTGCCTGTATGAGTCGCTCATTGACCCGCTGGTCGTGATGTTCGCGGTGCCGCTCGGCCTTATCGGCGTCAACGTGCTGCTGCTGCTCACGGGCACGACGCTGAACATCGTGTCCTTCATCGGCGCGATCATCATGGTCGGCGTGGTGGTGAACAACGCCATCCTGCTGGTCGACCAGATGAACTTTCTGCGGCGTGAGCAAGGCATGGCACTGCGACCGGCAGTGCTGGAAGCGGGCCGGCAGCGATTGCGGCCGATCCTGATGACGGCCCTGACGACCATCCTGGCGATGATCCCGCTCACCGTTGCTCAGGGCGAGGGAGCAGCCATCCAGCAGAGTCTGGCGCGCGCGTTGACCGGCGGCCTGGTGAGCTCGACCTTCATCACCCTGGTGATCGTGCCCATCATCTACATGCTGTTCCATCGGAAGGAAGGCTAGTTACGCATGAGCAAGGATGCGCCCATCCACGGGTCCTACCGCCGCCGGAGCATCGCCGGTCATATCGCGCTGGGCACATTGATCGTTGCGCTCGGCGGTTGCGCGAGCGGCCCGCTGGCGCCGCCTACTGCGGAACCGCCAAGCCCGGCCCCGGACTTCGGCCCGACCGCGGCGCAGGAGCGTGTGCGGCAGTCCGACCGGATCCAGCCGGACGTCAACCGCTTCGAGACGCCGGCGCAGATCGAGCTGCCCTCTGCTCCGGACGGCGCCCTGGAACTGTCGCGCGAGAGTGCCGTGTTTCTTGCCCTGCGCAACAACCGTACGCTCGGCATTCAGCAGCTGACCCCGGTGGTACGGGGCGCCTTCGAGCAAATCGAGAAGGCCCGCTACGACGTCAACCTGTTCGCGCAGGCCGCCTACAGCGAGGAGAAGAGCCAGTTCTTCTTCCCCGGCATCGGCACCATCCCCACGAATCTCGGTGAGATCGTGGGCACCGACGGCACGCTCAGTGCGCCGAGCTTCCGCTTCCCGATCCTCGGTCGACCCACGCTGCCGGAGATCGACCCACGCGACATCGAGGGCGAGCCGGCGGAGCTCACCACCGAGATCCGCCAGGGACAGGTGGGCTTCAACAAGGCGTTCGTCACCGGCACACGGGTCGAGGTCACCGGCAGCAACGATCGCATCGATATCCAGAACGAGGGCATCGAAGGCGCGTTCTTCGATGGCTTCGAGACCGACGCCGGTGATGTGCAGAACCGTGTGCGCACGGGTATCACCCTGACCCAGGCGTTGCTGCGCGGCGGCAGTCCGCAGGCGAATCTTGCCCGCATCCGGCAGGCGGAGCTGGAGACCATGGCGTCGAGCTACCAGCTGCGCGGTTTCGCCGAGAGCCTGGTCGCACAGGTCGAGACCCTCTACTGGGATTACTATCTGACCCAGCGGCAAATCGGCATCCTGGAAGACTCCGTCACCATTTCCGAAACGCAGCTGCGTGAGCTGGAAGAGCGGGTCGAGGTCGGCCAGATCTCCAAGTCACAGTTGCCGGCGGCCCGGGCCGAGCTGGCAGTGCGACGGCAGGCACTGATCGACGCCCGCAGCGCCGCGGCGCAGCTGCGCCTGCGGCTGCTCCAGCAACTCAATCCGCCAGGGGCGAATGACTGGGAGCAGACACTCGAGCTTACCGATGTACCGAGCCTCCCGCCGGTCCTGGACAGCAGCGTCGAGGAACACGTTGCCCTGGCGATGCAGGCGCGACCCGATCTCAACGAGGCTCGGCTGCTCTACCAGAGCGGCGAACTGCAGGTGCTGCAAACCCGCAACGGCCTGCTGCCCCAGCTGAACCTGTTCATCACGCTGGGCAAGAGCGGCTATTCGGAGTCCTTCGGTGATGCCAGCGATAGCTTCGTCGACGACTCTTTCTATGATGCCTCGGCCGCCCTGCGCTTCGATTATCCGTGGGGCAACCGGCAGGGCCGGGCGCTGTACCAGCAGGCACTGGCGGGGCGGGATCAGCGTGAGTTGAGTCTGCAGAACCTCGAGCAGCTCGCCGCGATCGACGTACGCACCGCCTATCAGGAGGTCCTGCGCGCTCAGGAGCAGGTGTCGGCCAGCGCGGCGACCCGCCGTCTGCAGGAGGAAGCTCTGCGCTCGGAAACGGAGAGCTTCCGCGTCGGCCGGGCGACCCAATCGGACGTCAACCGTGCGCAACGTGACCTGGTGTCCTCGCAGATCGACGAGGCTCGCGCAGTCGCGGATCTGCGCAAGGCATTGGTCACGCTGTATCGGCAGGACGGCACGCTGCTGGTTCGCCGCGGCGTCGAGGCGCCGGGATCGGAACCTTCACTGCCGACCACACAAGCCGCCGCCGGGCTATAATTAACATCATCAATACCGTCGACAAGGTTTGACGGGCACCACGAGCTTGGCGACAATCCCGCGCTTCGCGACGGCAGCGGCGCAACCGGGGTCGTTCGCCCCTGAGGTACCGAATCATGGGAAGCACCTACGACATCACGGAAGAACCGATCCTGAGCCGCAAGTCGCTCGCGCGCGTGTGGCAGGGTCGCCGGCGCTATTTCGACGCGATCAAAACGGTCTACAAGATCGACCGCTCCTATAAGCAGGTTCGCAAGCGGGTCGCTCATCTCGATTCGTGGAAGGAGCGCCGGCCCTACTACAAGGCCGCCCATCCGCAGAACGCCGAAATGCTCTACGAGCTGTGCAAGCGTAACGGTGCCACCTGGGTGAAGGTGGCGCAGTTCATGAGTGCGCGGCCTGACCTGTTGCCGCGCGAGTACATCCACGCGCTGGCACGCCTGCAGAACGATGCCCACCCGGTGCCCTTCCACGAGCTGACCCCGGTCATGGAAGATGAGCTGGGCGCGAACTGGCGCGATCACTTCGAGTGGGTGTCGGAGGAACCGACCGCCACGGCCTCGATCGGCCAGGTGCACAAGGCACAGCTCAAGGATGGTCGCGAAGTGGCCATCAAGGTACAGCTGCCGGCGGTCAAGCGCCTGTTCATGCAGGACTTCAACCTCTTCCGCATGCTGGCGGAGGTACTGAAGAGCCGGCTGCCGCAGATCGATCTCAAGCAGATGGTCAACCAACTGCTGAGGATGACTGCCGAGGAGCTCGATTTCCGGATCGAGGCGGCCAACCTCAAGGAATTTGCCGCACTCAAGCACCATCCGCGCATCCGCATCCCGACGCTGGTCGAGGAGCTTTCGCGCGAGCGGGTGATCGTCACCGAGTGGATCAACGGCACCCGGCTGGTCGAGCACCTGGATCGCTCGAACAAGGAAGAGGCACGCGATCTGCTGTCGGTGGTGCAGGACAGCTACATGCAGCAGATCACCCGCTTCGGGGTGTACCAGGCCGACCCGCACCCTGGCAACTTCATGGTCGACCCGGACAAGAACATCTTCATCCTCGACTATGGCGTGATCGGTCACCTGACGCCGAAGGAGACGGTGAACTACACCCGCCTACTCATGCGCATGCTCGGCCACAGCAAGGAAGATCTCGGCAAGATCATGACCGATGCGGGCTTCCTCGGCGTAGAAGCGGACAAGATCGAAGAGATGTCGCAGTACTTCATCCGCACCAAGCGACCGGAGAAGAAGGTGCGTGTGGACGAAGTGATCGAAGAGCTGATGGAAACCTTCCAGGAGTATCGGATCACGGTGCCCGACTCGTTCGTCGGCATGGGCCGGGTGGTGATGACCATCGGCGGCCTGATGCAGATCTACCGTGTACCGTTCAACTGGATCCCCTCGCCGGTATCCAAGGCTTCCTGAGCGCGCACTGCGCACTGATGACACGGCCGCCGCAGGGCGGCCGTATCCGTTCGGGGGCAGGCCCGGCAGCTACCCGGCCGCCGCCGTTGCACTCCGTTCAGCCGCGCAACACCTGAATGTAGCGCACCAGCCCGATCAGCACGGCCAGGGCAAGCGGCTGCAGCAGCCACGCGCTCCAGTGCCGCCGATAGAGGGAGAAGGCCGCCCCACCCCAGGCGACGGTGAGGCCGGCGAACAGCAGCGTCGTGCGCAGCACTGCCGGCAACTCTTCCGCCAGCGAGGGCGTCTGCTCGAGATAGATGCCGTACAGCAGCAGTACGACGCCGAGCACCACCACCATCACCAGACTGAGCGCGGCCATGGCGGCCTCGATCACCAGCGCGTAACTGCGCACGGCTTCAGCGCGACCCGTCGGCGGCGAGCACCGGCAGACGGGTCGCGGCCTGCGCCAGAACGGCCCGGCGCCCGTTCTCATCCAGCGCCAGCCAGTTCCGGATCTCCAGGGCCGTCCGGCCGCAGCCGATGCAGATACCGCTGGCAGAAAGCCGGCACACCTGCCGGCAGGGCGAAGGTACGCCCGCCATTTCAGCGCGCGCCCATGCGCACGGCCCCGTCGAGGCGGATCACCTCGCCGTTCAGCAGACGATTGCCGATGATGTGCAGCGCGAGCTGCGCGTATTCCTCGGGCCGGCCGAAGCGGGGCGGGAATGGAATCTGACTGGCCAGCGAGTCGCGGACCTTCTCCGGCATCGAGGCCACCATCGGCGTCTCGAAGATGCCCGGCGCGATGGCCATGACCCGGATGCCATGGGCGGCGAGGTCACGGGCCATCGGCAACACCATGCCGGCAATGGCTGCCTTCGAGGCGGCGTAGGCGCTCTGCCCCATCTGCCCGTCGAAGGCGGCTACCGAGGCAGTATGAATGACCACGCCGCGCTCACCGTCGGCCAAGGCCGGGGTCGCCGCCATCGCCTGGGCAGCGAGGCGGGAGACATTGAAGCTGCCGATCAGGTTGATGTCGATCACCCGGCGAAAGAGCGCGAGATCATGCACGCCCTCCCGCGGCAACACCTTCTGGGCGGCGACGATTCCAGCGCAGTTGATCACCCCGCGCAGGGCGCCGCGGCCCGTGGCCGCCTCGACCGCCGCCGCCACCTCAGCCTCGTCAGTCACGTCCACACGGCAGAACGTCGCCGCGGTGCCCAGTTCCGCCGCCAATGCCTCGCCGGGGCCCGCCTGCACGTCGGCCAGCACGACCATGGCCCCGCCAGCGACCAGCGCCCGTGCCGTGGCCGCGCCCAGCCCGGAGCTGGCGCCAGTGACAAGGTAGACCTGCTGCTCGATATCCATCACCCCTCCTGTGCTGCGCCGCACATCATACAAGGCGGGACGGGCCGCACGGCAGCCATCCGGCCGGGGTCGGCAAGAGCGGTCAGGGCGATGAGCGGGCCACCCAACGGCATGCGTTCGAACCCTCGCGGCGGCGCCACGGCATCCACCGAAGCGCCAACTCTACCGGTACCGGCCCGCCGGCGGCCCCGTGGTGGCCACGCCCGCTGCATGGCCGCGGCCGCGGGTTCAGGCGAAATCGCGCGAGCGTACCTGCAGATCGCCGAGCCAGACACTGCGGTCCTGCAGCCGGCCGGCCACCACATGCACCACGCCGTGCTGCAACTGCAGCCGACCGCGTACCAGCAGCAGGCGGGCACGCAGCGTCTCACGTCGCTGCCGCTCCAGCAGCTGCGGGTAGACCACCAGATTGACGTTCCCCGTCTCATCCTCCAGCGTCAGGAACAGCACGCCCGCCGCGCTGCCCGGCCGTTGCCGGTTGATCACCAGGCCGGCGACGATGACGGCCCGCCCATCGCGGCACCCGGGCAGATCCTTGGCCGGCACCACCCGCTGCGCCTGCAGGCGGGGACGCAGCAACGCCAGCGGATGCGCCCGCAGCGACAGCCCCAGGCTGTTGTAATCCGCCCTCACCTCCCGGCCCAGGCTCGGTGCCGGCAGTGGCACCGGCGGCTCGGCGATCTCCTGCCACAGCGGTGCCGACCGCTCCACGCCGGCGCTCATCCAGCGGGCCTGATGGCGATGACCGGCGAGCGAGGCCAGGGCATCGGCCGTGGCCAGCGCCTCGAGGTCGCGACGCGACAGCGCCGCCCGCCGCACCAGATCACTCACCTGCACGAAGGGCCCGTCGGCGCGCGCGGCGGCAATCCGGGCTGCGGCCTCCCCGGCGAGTCCCTTGACCTGCCCCAGCCCCAACCGCACCGCCAGCGCCGCCTGCCCGCCCGACCGGGGGGACGCATCGCCCGCCAGCGGCTCCAGCGTCGCTGCCACCTCGCTGCGCTGTACATCCACCGGCCGCACCGACACGCCGTGCCGGCGGGCATCCTGCACCAGCTGCGCCGGCGCATAGAATCCCATCGGCTGGCTGTTGAGCAGGGCGGCGCAGAAGACGGCCGGGTAGTGACACTTGAGCCAGGCCGAGACATAGACCAGCAGGGCGAAGCTCGCGGCGTGCGACTCGGGGAAGCCGTATTCACCGAAGCCCCGAATCTGGGCGTAGATCTGCTCGGCGAACGCGCGCGGATAACCGTTCGCGCGCATGCCGGCCAACAGCTTCTCCCGATACGGCTCCAGGCCGCCGCGCCGGCGCCAGGCCGCCATTGCCCGCCGCAGCGCGTCGGCCTCTCCGGGCGTGAAGCCTGCCGCCACCACAGCCAGCTGCATGACCTGCTCCTGAAAGATCGGCACCCCGAGAGTGCGCCCCAGGACAGCCTCTAGCGCCTCGCTGGCATAGGCCGGCACCTGGCCGGGATCGGCCCGGCGGGCGAGATAGGGATGCACCATGTCGCCCTGGATCGGACCGGGACGCACGATCGACACCTGCACCACCAGATCGTAGAAGCAGTTCGGCCGCAGCCGCGGCAGCATCGCCATCTGCGCTCGCGATTCGACCTGGAAGACGCCCATGCTGTCGGCCTGCTGCAGCATCCGGTAGACCGCCGGATCCTCGGCCGGCACCGTGGCCAGCGTCAGTGGCCGATCGTGATGCCGTGCCACCAGCGCCAGCGCCTTGCGCACCACGGTCAGCATGCCGAGCGCCAGGACGTCGACCTTGAGCAGGCCCAGCGTCTCCAGATCATCCTTGTCCCACTGGATGACGGTACGCTCGGGCATGGTCGCGTTCTCGATCGGCACCAGCGCATCGAGCGGCCCATCGCTGATGACGAACCCCCCGACGTGCTGCGAGAGGTGGCGCGGCATGCCAACGAGCTGCGCCACCAGCCCGCACAGGCGCCGCATGATCGGGCTGTCCGGATCGAAGCCGGCCTCGCGCACGCGCGCCGGGGCGATCTGCGCGCCATCCCACCACTGCATGGCCCCCGCCAGGGCGTCCACGGCCGCCGGCCCCAGACCCAGTGCCCGGCCGACATCACGCAGGGCGCTGCGCGGCCGGTAGGTAATGACGGTGGCCGCCAGCGCCGCCCGCTCCCGCCCATACTTGCGGTAGACGTACTGGATCACCTCCTCACGCCGCTCGTGCTCGAAGTCCACATCGATATCCGGCGGTTCGTTGCGCTCGCGCGAGAGAAAGCGTTCGAACAGCAGATTGCTGCGCTGGGGATCCACCGCCGTGATGCCAAGGCAGTAGCAGACCGCCGAGTTGGCCGCCGACCCCCGGCCCTGGCAGAGAATGCCGCGGCCGCGGGCGAACTGGACGATGTCGTGCACGGTGAGGAAGAACGGCGCGTAGTGCAGCTCTGTGATCAGCGCCAGTTCGGCCTCGACCTGCCGGCACACGCCGGCCGGTGCCCCTCTCGGCCAACGCTCGTCGAGCCCACGCCGGACCAGCAGCGCCAGCCAGCTCGAAGGCGTATGGCCGGCTGGCACCAGCTCGGCCGGATAGCGGTAGCGCAGCGCATCGAGGCGGAAGCGGCAGCGCCCGGCGATGACGAGCGTTTCGGCCAGCAGCGCCGGCGGATACAGCGCGGCCAGTCCCTCCAACCCACGCAGATGCCGTTCCCCGTTCGCCTGCAGCGCTGCGCCCAGCGAGGCCAGCGGCCGACGCAGGCGGATGGCCGTCAGCGTGTCCTGCAGTGCCCGGCGACTGCGACAGTGCATGTGAACATCGCCGGCAGCCACACACGGCACGCCATGCCGCCGGCCGAGCGCCTGCAATGCCGCCAGCTGCTCGCCGTCGGTCCCGCTCCGCAACAGTTCGACGGCGAGCCACAGCCGGCCGTTCAGGCGCGGCGCCAGCCACCGCAGCTCCTCCTCCCAGCACGCAGGGTCCCCGGGCAGCCACAGGGCGAGACAACCGGCCATGAGCGAGCCGTCCTCATCGGCCTGCCCGGGCACAGCCGCCGGCGCCGACACGGCCAGCAGATCGTCGCGGCTCAACCGGTACTCGCCCTTGGGCGCGCACCGCCGGCCGCGGGTGATCAGCCGGCTCAACCGGGTATAGCCGGCGAGATCGGCAGCCAGCAGCACCAGCCGCAGGCCGTCCTCGAAGGCCAGTTCACTGCCGATGATCAGCTCGATCGATTGCGCCTGTGCCGCCTCGTGCGCCCGCACGACCCCGGCCAGCGAGCACTCGTCGGTCAGTGCCAGTGACCGATAGCCAAGTGCTGCCGCCCGGGCGATCAGCTCATCCGGACGGGAGGCCCCCCGCAGGAAGCTGAAGCTGCTGAGGGCATGCAGCTCGGCATAGGCGACCATGCCGTCAGGCGAACAGGCCGTGACAGAACCAGGCGCCGCCGCGCAGCTCGCGGTAGACCCACAGGCGCTCACCGGCGGCCGTAACGGCCAGGTAATAGTCGCGCCGGCAGTCCCGGCCGTCCCACCAGCCGCCCTCGAGCCGCTCGCCGCCGAACAGACGCAGGGGCGCGCCCGCGTGCCGGGGCCCGCCCGTCGCATCCGTGTCGAGCGGCCAGGGATCGGCCAGCAGCCACAGCGGGCGTGGCGCGGGCGGCGGCCAGGCGGATGTGGCCTCGGTCACTGCGGCTGGCGAGATTGCCGGCTCCTGCCAGCACCAGGCATGCTCCGGACGATGATCGGCCTGCCGCGTCAGGCCCGTGACGGCATCATCACCGAGCCGCGCCCGCAGACGCTCGAGCAGGGCCAGCAAGGAGCTATCCTGCGCGGCGGCCGGGGCAGCCAGCAGGGTGGCGGGGCGCGGCGTCGCCGGCAGCAACTCGCGGGCCCGCAGCATCAGGCCGGCGATCGGGGCCTCCAGACGCAGGCGTTCCAGCCGGGGCTGCAACAACGCCAGCAAGGCATCGGCGTCCTGCAGCGGCGTCAGCAAGGCCAGCGTCACGGTCTGCACCGGCTCCGCTCGGCGACCTGCCAGCCGCAGCTGCAGCCGCTGCACGACCCGATCCCGGCCGCGCAGGAACCCTTCCAGTTCCAGCAGCAGCCGTCGCAGCGGGAAGCGCAGTGCCTCCTGCTGCGTGATGTCGGCGGGCAAGGCGAGCCTCGCCTCGAAGTGCATCGGCGGGCGAAACACCGGCCGGGGATCGGGCAGCCGACCGCGGGCCTGCTCGAGCTCGCGTACCAGGGCCGGGCCGAAACGCCGGCCAAGGTTCGCAGCCGGCAAGGCCATCAATGCCTCGAGGCAGGTAATGCCCATGGCTGCCAGCGCCTCGGCTTGCGGCTCGGTCAGTTCCATCACCGCCAGCGGCAACGGCGCCAGCCGGGCCGGCAGCTCCGCCAGTTGCTGACAGCAGCTCGTACCGCCATGCCAGGGTGCGGCCTCTGCCAGGACGTCGTCAGGCGGACACGCCGGCATTGCCTGATGGCGGGCCAGCCACTGGGCGGCGCGCGGCGTCGGCGCCACACCCAGAACATGGTGATAGCGCAGCGCCGCCAATCCCCGACGCACACGCCGCAGCAGCGTCTGCAGACCGCCGAGCAGCCGCAGGCTGCCCCCGATCTCCAGCAACAGGCCCCTGCGGGCGAGTGCGACCCGCGAGGTGAACTGCAACGCCCAGTTCGCCAGGCGCTCGAGCGCGGCGACCTCGAGCGCGGGCGCGTGCTCGAGCACGCGCAGACCGGGCGCCAGGACGAAGGCCGCCGCCAACTCCATGCCGGCCACGACGCCACGGCTGCGGGCCGCAGCATCGGCGTCGCGAACGCGCACGGCGCCGCCGCAGCGCTCGCTGACTACCCGGGGCGGACTCGCTGCCTTGGAGGCCACCGAGTCGGCAACAGGCTCACACGCCGCATCCAGCGCCAGATGAGGCAGATGCACAGACAGCCAGAGCATCGAGCACGTCGGGCTACAGCAGTTTCAGCTGTCGGTCGCCGCGCCCAACCGCCGGCGGAACCGCCCCCACCGGCAGGGCAGGCCGGGCGAGGCGTACTCGTGCCTGGCCGCCACCCCGACGCTTGAACAGCTGCAGCGAACTCTCGCCCTGACCATTCGCCGCCACCGTCAGCCGCAGGACGGCCGGCGAGGGTTGCGCTGCCGCTGCCGGCGGGCGGAACAGAAAGCCGGTGCAGCCGCCCTGCTCCGCCGCCAGTTGCAAACGGCGCAGATCCTGCGCCGAGGCCGAGCCCGGCCAGCCGAGCACGGCGCCACAGGTGCCGGCGCGCAGCATCTGCGTCAGCGCCCACAGATCTGCCGCCGGACCGCGGCCATGCACGACCAGCACCCGGGCGAGATCGATGCCGGCCGCCTCCAGCGCCGGGGCATACGGCAGATGTGGTGGCGCAACCCAGGCCAGCCAGCGTCCCTGGCGCGACAGCGGCGCCAAGGCCGGCAACAGCAGGCTCAACTCGCCGATGCCGGTCCGCTGGCTGAACACTTCGACCAGCGCGCCTCGCGGCCAGCCGGCACCGGGCAGCAAGGCATCGAGCGAGGGCTCGCCGGTGGCGAGGCCGGCACCCTCGACCCGGCCATGGGCCCGCCAGAGATCGGAGCGGGCAAGCATTGTCTCCAGCGTCGGACGAACTTCGGTGCGGGCAGGCTGCGACACGGCGACTCCTTGACGTGGGGAAAGCGGACTCAGTCGAGCGAGCGGATCACCCCGACCACGCGACCTTCGATGGCGAGCGACTGCTCGCGCAGGTCGAGTTCGATCGGCGTGAAGTCCGGATTGGCCGGCAACAGCCAGACGTGCGGTCCATCGCGACGGAAGCGCTTGACCGTGACCTCATCATCCAGCCGGGCGACCACGATCTCGCCATTGCTCGCCTCCGGCGTGGCATGCACGGCCACCAGATCGCCATCGACGATGGCGGCCTCGCACATGCTCATGCCGTGCACTCGCAGCAGATAGTCCGGCACCGGCCGGAACAGCGCCTCGCCCAGGGCATAGCGAGCCTCGATATTCGCCTGTGCCAGTACCGGCATGCCGGCCGCCACCCGGCCGATCAGCGGGATGCCGGACTCGGGTAGGTTTTCCGCGGCTGCCGCCTCGGGCAGGCTGATGCCGCGGGCATGCCCGGGATGCAACGCAATCGCTCCCTTGGCGGCCAGCGCCCGCAGATGCTGCTGCGCCGCATTGGCGGACTTGAAGCCCAGGGCCGCGGCGATCTCCACCCGTGTGGGCGGCCGGCCGGTACGGACCAGATGCGAGCGAATGAAGGCCAGCACCTGTTGCTGACGGAGTGTCAATTCATCCATGTGCATATTTATACATATCCGCAGGCGCAGCGCCACCCCTACCTGTACATGAGACCAACGGGTGAATCGAGCCGGGACGACACCCACCAGCGGCCACTGGTGGCGAGAGATCAGGGGATGGTGGGCTGCCTGGGACTCGAACCCAGAACCAATGGCTTAAAAGGCCACTGCTCTACCATTGAGCTAACAGCCCCGGCGGGGGCGCCATGATACCGGCCCGGCTGGCCGAGGCCAACGCAGCGCCGCGCCGGCGACCTAGCGGTAGCGGGTGGGATCGGCGATACCGGCCGCCTCGAAGCCGGCGGCCCGCAGCCGGCAGGCATCACAGCGGCCGCAGGCCCGCCCGGCCGCGTCTGCCTGATAGCAGGAGACGGTCTCGGCATAGGGCACGGCCAGGCGGGTACCCTGCTGGATGATCTGGGCCTTGCTGAGCGCGATCAGCGGCGCATGCACTCGCAGCGGCCGATCCTGCACACCCGCCCGGGTACCGAGGTTGGCGACCCGTTCGAATGCCTCGATGAAGGCCGGTCGGCAGTCCGGATAGCCAGAATAGTCCACGGCGTTCACGCCGATGAAGATTGCCCCGGCGCCGAGCACCTCGGCGACCGCCACGGCGTAGCTCAGGAAGATGGTGTTGCGCGCCGGCACGTAAGTGACCGGAATACCCTCACCCGGCGCCTCCGGGACTGCCAGGCTCGCATCGGTGAGCGCCGAGCCGCCGATGGCGCGCAGGTCCAGGCGCACACAGCGATGATCCAACGCCCCCAGCCGCGGCGCCAGCCGTGCGGCCGCGGCCAGCTCGGCCTCGTGCCGCTGGCCGTAGTCGAAACTCAAGGCATGGCAGCGGAACCCCTGGGCCCGCGCGATGGCCAGCACCGTCGCCGAATCCATCCCGCCGGAGAACAGCACCACGGCATCGGTGACATCGGCCGTCATCGGCTCCTCCCGCTAGCGTCCGGGTTCATCGTTCCACAGCAGCTTGTGCAATTGCAGTTGGAAGCGGACCGGCAGCCGGTCCTCCACGATCCAGTCCGCCAGCCGCCGCGCCTCGAGCTGGCCGGCGCTGGGGGAAAACAGCACCTCGCAGCGCCGCTCGAGGTGTTCGCGACGCAGCAGCGTGCGGGCCCAGAGATAGTCCTGCCGGCTGCAGAGGACGAACTTCAGCTGATCGTGCGGCTGCAGACAGGCAAGATTCTCCCAGCGGTTGCGATGCGCCTCGCCCGAACCGGGAGTCTTGAGATCGACCACCCGGCTCACCCGGGCATCGACGGCGGTGATGTCCAGTGCGCCGCTGGTCTCCAGCGACACGGCCAGACCGGCCTCGCACAGCCGGCGCAGCAGGGTCAGGCAGGCGGGCTGGGCCAGTGGTTCGCCACCGGTCACGGTCACCTGGCTGACACCGGCGGCACAGGCCTCGGCCACCACCGCCTCGAGCGCCACCCGGCTGCCGCCGTGGAAGGCATAGGCCGTATCGCAGTAGTGACAACGCAGCGGACAACCGGTCAGGCGGATGAAGAAGGTCGGCAGGCCGACGGTGCGCGACTCGCCCTGCAGCGAGACGAAGGTCTCGGTCAGGCGCAGGGAGTCGGCTGTGTCCACCTAGGGCGCAAGGCCCGCCAGGCGTTCGCTCGCCAGCCGCGCGGCGGGCGTATCGGGATAGCGCTCCGATACCGCCTGCAGCGCCTCCCGGCCCGCGGCCTGCCGGCCCTGCTCGAGCTGCACGAAGCCACTCTTCAGCAAGGCGTCGGCGGCCTTGCCGCTGTCGGGGAACCGCTCGACCACCTGCCGGAAGCTTTCCAGCGCCGCGTCGTAGTCCTGCAGCGCCAGCCGCGACTCACCCCGCCAGTACCAGGCATTGGGCGCGAACCCGCCTTGTGGGTAGCGCTGCAGAAAGTCCTCGAACGCCTTGGCAGCCGCTTCGTAGTTGCCGGCCTTCAGCTCGGCGAAGGCAGCGTCATAGGCAGCCGCTTCCTCGCCGGCCGGCGCGGTGCCGGCAGCCCCGTCGGCCGCTGGCGCCGCCACCGGGCCGGCGGTCGGCGCCCCGGCCTCCAGGGCACGCAGACGCCGATCGAGATCCAGATAGACCTGCCGCAGCCGGTCTTCATCCGGCCCTGCCGTGGTCGCGGTCTCCACCTGGCCGCGCAGCTCCCGCTGCCGTTCCTCCAGCGCCTGCAGACGTGAGACGAACTCGAGCTGCTCACCGGTGCCGAGGCGCGATTCCAACTCGTCCACCCGCGTCTCCAGCCGCTCCAGGCGCAGCTGCTCGGGCGTGGGCTCCTGGGTCGGCTGGAAGCTGGCGCAACCGCCCAGCAACGGCAGCGCCAGCAGCAGCAAACGGCCGGCCGGACGCATCTCAGTAATCAAACACGACCCGGCGATTGCGGGCCCAGTCGCTCTCGCCGCTGCCATAGGTCTGTGGCTTTTCCTCGCCATAGCTCACCGTGCGCACCTGTGCGCTGCTGGCGCCACGGGCGAGCAGCAGCTGCTTGACGGTTTCGGCCCGGCGCTGCCCGAGCGCCAGGTTGTATTCGCGCGAGCCGCGCTCGTCGGTGTGGCCCTCGACGGTCAGCTGCGCGCCCGGATTGTTGGCCAGATACGCTGCATTGCGTCGGATCAGGTCGAGATATTCCGGCGCGACCACGCTGCTGTCGTAATCGAAGTAGACGATGCCGGCTTCCAGACTCGCGACCGTGTCCTGACCGGCACCGCCGGCACCACCGGCGCCCTCGCTGCCGTAGTTCTGCTCACCGAAGGACTCGTAATCGCCGCCGAGACGGGTATCGAAGCCGGTGGTCTGGTCGGCCGAGTCGTACTGCTCGTCCATGGCGACGTCCTCGACCGTCGGCGTGCTCGCACAGGCGGCGAGCAGCAAGGCGGCCAGGCCGAAGAGACTCCAACGTAAGCTGCGCATTGCGTATCCCTCAGGTTGATGATCGAAAACCCGCCGCGACGGGCGTCGGGCCCGCGCGTTCACGGCCTCGCCGGCGCCCAGGCCGGACTCTGGATCTGGCCGCCCCCGACCATGCGCTGGCGGACGGCGCCATCGCTGGACACCGTGAACAGCTGGTTGCGCCCGCCCTGCTTGGCAGCGAACAGAATGATATCGCCGTTGGGGGCGAAATCGGGTGACTCGTCCAGCGGCCCGCTGCCGATGATGTCCAGGCCACCGCCCGCCAGGTCGAGCAGCGCGATGCGGTAGCCGCCATCCTGATGCACCAGCACCAGCGACTGGCCGTCCGGGCTGTAGCGGGGGCTGAGATTGGCACGGCCCTGCCGCGTCACACGGCGCACGCTACCGCTCGACAGCTCCATTTCATAGACTTGCTGGGCGCCCGAGCGATCGGAGGTGAACACCAGCCGCTGCCCGTCCGGCGAGAAGTCCGGCTCGGTATCGATGCCCGAGGTGCGGGTAAGCCGGCGCATCTGCCCACTGCCCAGGTCCATCAGGTACAGGTTGGTGTCCATGCCCTCGGAGACGGCCAGCGCAAGCTGGTTGCCGTCGGGCGAGAAATCCGGCGCACCGTTGATGCCGACCGTGTTGGGCAGCGCCCGGCGCTGGCCACTGCGCAGATCCTGGATGAAGACGGTCTGTTCGGCGTCGCGGTAGGAGACGTAGGCCAGCCGGCTCCCGTCGGCAGACCAGCGCGGCGAGAGGATGGGCTGGTCGCTGCGCAGGATGGTGCGGGCGTTCTGGCCGTCGGCATCGGCCACGATCAGCTGATATTCGCTGGCAGCCACCTGGCCGCTCGGCACCTGCGCGCTGACGTAGGCGATGCGACCGTCGAAGGCGCCCGGGAGCCCGAGCAACTCCTCATAGATCAGGTTGCTGCCGATATGCGCCGCATGGCGCAGATCGCCCTGCTCCACGGGGATCCGGAAGCCTGCCACGCGACGGCGCCGGTAGCTGTCGAAGATCTGCAGCACCAGCTGGTAATCCCCGCCCTTGCCCTGCGCCGGCTGCACCTGGCCGAGCACGATGTAATCCGCTTCCGCCTGCTGCCAGGCGCTCCAGCGCAGGGCCTCCGGATCGGCGGTGCGCTGCGGCTGCGCGCCGCGCTCGAGCGTGCGGATTCGACCGCTACGACCGAGGTCGTCGTCGATCACCTGCGCCATGTCCACCGGCAACGAAACGCCACCGAACGGCACGATGGCTACCGGCAGGGCGGCCACCTGACCCTGGGTCACTTCGATCTGCAGGGGTTCGCCATGGCTGGTGCCGGCCCATGCGGCCAGCAACAGGACGAGCAGGAGACGGGCTAGCTTGATCTGACGCATCGGATTGATCTGCCTGTTCAGGGCCGGAAGGTGACGTCGAGTTCAGCCGGGACGGGAAGGCCGCCACGGGGCGTGGGCAGCGGCGAGGCCCGGAAGACCGCCTGCTCCACCGAGCGGTCCAACAGCGAATCGCCGCAGCTCTTGACGATGCTGGCACTGATGACCTCCCCGTTCGGCGACTGCCGCACGCGAACGCGGCACTCGAACTGCCGTGGCGCCGAGGGGGGGCGTCGCCAGGCACGACGGATCGCCGCGGTCACCTCGGCCGCATAGGCGCTCAGCTGGCTTGCCTGACGCGCGCGCTCCTCCTCGGCGATCAGGGCCTGTCGCCTGGCCTCGGCTTCCGCCTGCCGCTTGGCTTCGGCTTCCGCCTGCCGCTTGGCTTCGGCTTCGGCCTGGCGCCTGGCCTCGGCTTCGGCCTGGCGCTTGGCCTCGGCTTCCGCCTGGCGCTTGGCCTCGGCTTCCGCCTGGCGCTTGGCCTCGGCTTCCGCCTGGCGCTTGGCCTCGGCTTCCGCCTGGC
>PVBE010630830.1_pt1 | contig 35885 bp, 34 predicted proteins | sample 1631181 | NCBI WGS metagenome assembly PVBE01 (sample SAMN08397723, study PRJNA350692) | Marine metagenome, whole genome shotgun sequencing project. | isolation source: water | place: Pacific Ocean | collected 2012-04
AGGTTACTTCATTGATGTCACCGCCCGGGCCGGCATCGCTGTACCGAGCCGACAACGCACGCGCTTCGGCGTGGCACTCGCAGACTTCGACAACGACGGTCGACTCGATCTGTACGAGGCCAATGGCAAGGTCGACGGGGATCCGGGGGCGGCGCCGGATGCCTTCGCTGAGCCCAACAGCCTGTTCCGTGGTCTTGATGACGGTGCGGGTTGGGTGCGGTTCGACCCGGTCCAGCCCCCCGGAGGCGTGAATGGGCCCATGGTGTATACCAGCCGGGCACTGGCCGTCGGCGATGTGGATGACGATGGGGGCCTGGACCTGCTGGTGGTGAACCGCGATGGCCCTGCGCATCTGCTCATGAACCGAGTGCCGATGCGCGGCGCATGGGTGCGGTTCCGCGTGGTGACCGAAAGCGGCCGCCATGCACTGGGTGCCAGAGCGTCCGCTCGTATCGGCTCCGAAGAGCACCACAAGACAGTGCAGGCCGCCGGCAGCTACTTGGCATCCCATGACCCGAGGGTTCACTTCGGTCTGGGATCGGCCGCCAGCGTGCGCGCGGTCAGGGTGCTATGGCCGGATGGCGCCCTGGAGTCGTTCGGTGAGTTTGAAGCGGGCCGGACCTTCGCGCTGCGCCGGGGCAAGGGACGGCCAGTTGGACGGCCTGTCGAAGTCCCCGTCAAGTCGGCTCGGTAGGTCCGTGATGCCTGTTTTTCTTGTTTATTATTTCGTTGACTTCAATATATGACTAACGTGATTCGGAACAATCTAAACGCGAAGCTCACCCGGTTGCGAGGGGATCTTGTCGCCAGCAACCAACGCTCGAATACATTCATCAGTTTGGAATCCTACCCACAGCCGATGAAGCTTCTCAGGCAAAAGCAGATGGCTCAAAGGAGAATAGTGATAAGCCAGCCAACGTGATCCGCGGTACAGCCGTCAGCCCGGGTAGAATCACGGCGGCTGTCAGTGTCATTCGCTCGGCGGCGGACTTTGACCAAATGATACCCAATACCATTCTGGTCTGCCCCTTCACCTCACCTGCTTGGACGCAGCTGTTCTCCCACGCTGTCGGTCTGGTGACTGATATCGGCAGTATCAGCTCACATGGTTCCATCGTGGCCCGGGAGTACGGCATCCCAGCGGTATTGGGTCTTGGTGATATTTCGAGACGCCTCTCCAGTGGACAGGTAATCACCATCGATGGCGATGCAGGTACTATCACACTTGAGGAAGGGTTAGTACCGGATCTCGGCGCAGCGACCCGGAACGTTGGTAGATCTGCCGACCTGGACGGTGTACCTTCTTTCGTGGGGCTCCAAACCCCGTTCCCATTCAGATTCCGGGCATGGCAGCGGATACTGGGATTACTAGCACGACCGTTTACGGCGACCTTCTATCGTATTATCGTCGCCACCGTTTTCATGATCGATGGTCCGAGGCCGATGCTATAGGGCGGGCGGGTCAATACTGAGATTCACTCAGGAACACCGCTAGCCACGACTAAAAGTGAAATGACAGAAAAATGGTTAGATGACATCAGACCAGAGACAGGTGTCAAGAAAGGATATTTATGTGAGTAGACTTGAAGTGAAAGACAAAGTCGCAATCGTTACAGGTGGCGCCGGAGGTATTGGTTCACGTATCGCTAGGGCATTCATCGAGGCCGGTGCCAAAGTGGTTATCGCCAGCCGCAATCAAAGAAACCTGGATAAACTTGCGGCCGAACTCAATTCGTCGGGGGGCGAAGCACTCGCAGTTGCGACCGATGCCTGTGATCCGGCGCAGGTGGATAATCTGGTCAAACAGACAATCGACAGATTCGGTCGCATTGACATTCTTGTCAACAACGCCGGCGGCGGCGCCGGCGGTAAAGCCGAGGATCTCACCCTCGATCTGTGGAACAGCCAGATTGCCCTCAACCTCACCAGTGTCGTTATCTGCACCATGGCTGTGGTCAAGGGGATGATCGCACAGAAGAGTGGCAAGATTATCAACATCTCTTCGGTGGCTGGCGTTAGAAAGTCCCCAGGTCTCGCACCCTATGCGGCCGCGAAGGCCGCCGTCAACAGTCTCACCAAGAACTGGGCTCCCTCATGGGCTCCCTACAACATCAATGTCAATGTCGTGGCCCCCGGCCTGACGGCGACTGAGGGGATAAAGAAGTGGCGGGGATTGCCACCCGATACTGACGCCGACGGAAATCCTCTGCCGCCTTTGACGCTTCACCCAAAGCCTGAAGACGTTGCCGATCTGGTCCTCTTCCTCGCCTCACCAGCGTCGGACCGGATCACCGGTGAGACGATGCTGATCAGGCATTTTGCCGAGCTATGAGCGTTTAAGAGGCCGGCTCACCCGGACTTGGCGCCTCGGGAATCCGTGATCGCAGCTTGATGATCGGGACACGGATACAGACGTGTCCCAACATCTGAACCAGGGTTCAGGACTTTGCGACGGGCGCCACCTCGGTAATGAATCGCTCCATCAGGTCGCGTTTCTCTTGCCCGGCACCAATCAAGTCGCCCAGCGTGAAGTCGGGAATGATCAGCTCCTTGACCCCTGCCTCCTGATAAGCAGCAACGATGTCGCGCACCTCAGTGACGTTGCCGATGATCGCCGGCATCCCCATCGGTGTCTTTTTCATCCTCTTGACGTATGCCTCATCATCGCTCAGGAAAAGCAGTGCAACCCCGGAGCGTTCGATCTCGCTCGGGTCCCTGCCGACGGCTTCACAATGTTGATCGAGGATAGCCATCTTGTGCTTGAGGATGGGCACGTCACCCCAGACGTTCCACTCATCCGCATATTTGGCAGCGATCTTCAGAGTGACCTTCTCGCCACCGCCACCGATCAGCAACGGCAGATTCTTCTGCTTGGGTTTCGGTAACATCGGTGCACGCGTCAGGGTATAGAACTCACCTTCAAAGTCGGTGTAGTCGTTAGCAAACAGGCCCTTGATGACCTGACATGCCTCGTTGAGTTTGCGCAATCGTATCGGAAAGTCATTGAACTCAATACCGTAGGCAGTGTGTTCGCCGTAGTGCCAACCCGACCCCAAGCCTAATACGACTCTACCATCGCTGAGATTATCAAGCGTCGCAATCATGTTCGCCAACACGGCTGGATGACGATAGGTGTTCCCGGCGACCAGCGTACCGAGGCGGACCCTCGGCACGTCCCTAGCAAGCGCTGCGAGTGTCATCCAGCACTCATGGACTGGAATCAACTCGTCCTCATCCGGGAGGAAGTGATCTGCCAGGAACAGGCTATCCCAACCCGTCGCTTCTGCATGTTGTGCCAGTATCTTGGTATCCTCGTAAGTACTGCGAGGGTTGGGCCAGAATCCGAATCTCATCATGGGTTACTTCCTCTTTCCATGGTTTATGCTCGTCGCAAGAATCTGATTGATAGCTTGGCGTTGCCACGCAGTCAGGGACTTAGCAGAATAGCTAACTGTTCGCCACTGTAGGTGGCATCGATAGCGCTTTGTGATTCCGCAAACCGTATCTCAGCAGAGATAATCGGTTTCGGGTCAATCTGTTTGTGGGCAAGGGTGTAGACTGCCAGTTCGCCATTTATCCTGTTTTGACCGAATCGCCCCGCCATGATGCCAGTTACCGTCAGTTGTTTCATCAACAGGATGGCCGGATCGAATTCCGTTCGTGGGACGAATCCCGCCAGCACGACGGTGCCACCTTGACGGGTCATCGCCAATGCTTGATCGAAGACCGCGCCCTGCCGAGCGCAAACAACAGTTGCACTCGACCCTCGCATGGCCGGGTGTTCTGACGCGCCGGTCACTTCCTTGACGGCTCTGATGACATCAGGTACCGACGTAAATGTGAAGAAGCTGTGGCTAATGACTACCAAGGCTTTAGCTTGCTTAGGACGTAATGTCGATTCGTGAAAAGATGGCTGGCTACTTCGCGCCCGCTGTTTCACGAGGAATCACCATAAGCCGGTCGTCGGTATCGCAGCATTTTGCCGGTACCGACCCCGGTGTGCGAACCGTTCCGGTAAGCGATCTGGCCGTTGACTACCACCAGACGAATTCCATCGGGTTCCTGTTTTGGATCGTCGTAGGTTGCCGTATCGATCACGGTGTTGGGATCGAATAGTACCAGGTCCGCCCAGTAACCCTCTTTTACCCGGCCACGATCCACTAGGCCAAATGTCTCAGCGGAGAGGGAGGTCATGCGACGAATCGCCTCTTCGAGCTTCAGGATCCGCTTCTCCCTGACGTAACGGCCCAATACGCGCGGAAAGGTGCCGAACAAACGGGGATGGGGTTTGCCATTAAGGTCGGGAATACCATCGGAACCGACCATCATGTCGCGGTACGCCAGATTTGTTTCGATATCACTTTCATCGATGATGAAGTGAATACAGATGGTACGGTCACCCTTCGGGGCGGTCAGAATCTGCCTGACGACCTCGATGAGGTCCAGGCCCTGTTCTTCAGCAATCTCGGTGAGCATCCGTCCTTCATAGTCCCGGAACGCCGGACAACTGGCGATTCGGATGACCTCGGCCAACGCCCGGCTGGGATTATCGAGATCGAAATACTCGACCATGCGGCCGCTACCTGCCGTATAGGGATAAACATCCAGCGTGACGCGCTGACCGGATGCCAGCGCCTCCTCTACTCTGACCAGTGAGTCTTTGACCTTGCCCCAATTGGCCGGACCCGCTGACTTGTGGTGGGAAATGTGCAGATGCACACCACTCTCACGCCCGATGGTCAGCGATTCCTCCACCGCCTCCAGAAGTCGCTCCCCTTCGTTGCGCATATGAGTGGTATAGAGCGCATCGAATGGTGCGGCCGCTTTGGCGAGTTCGATCACTTCCTCGGTTCGGCTCCAGCGACCGGGTCGATAGATCAGCCCCGACGAGAAACCGCAGGCGCCTTGTTGCAGAGCCAGTTCCACATGACCGCGCATGGTGATGAGTTCCGCTGGGGTTGGTTCTCGATCTGACATACCCATCGTCAGCGTACGCACCGTATTGTGCCCAACGAGCATCATGTTGTTGATGGCGGGCCGCTGATTGCTGACGGCCCCGAAATATCCGTCCAGATCGGTGAATTCCCCCGCCAGTCCGGCAAGGATTCCACCGCTTGAGGCTACTGAATCACCGCCCGGTTCTGCAGGTATTGCACTGAACCCGCAATTGCCGCTGACAACTGTTGTGACTCCCTGGGCCAATTTGAACTCCATTCCGGGATGGCGAAGAAAAGCCCCATCGTCGTGAGCATGGGTATCTATAAATCCGGGAGCCAGGTAAGCGCCCTGTGCGTCGATTTCCTTATCAGCATGGCGAACGTCTCCCACCGTCTCGATACGCCCGGCATCGATTCCTACATCCGCCTGGTACGATTCAGCACCGGAACCGTCCAGTATATTCACGTTGCGTATGGCGAGATCAGTCATCAGCAGCTTCTCCTGTCAGAGGCCATATCGACCGGGATTGGTTCGAATCCACTCGCCGACCATTTCCCCGATCATGATGGACGTCAGATTGGTATTGGCCCTCGGAACACCCGGCATGATGGAGGCATCCGCCACCACCAGAGCGTCGACTGCATGGCAGCAACCATGCTGGTCCACAACCGACATCGGATCGGCAGCCGGTCCCATTTTTACCGTGCCACATGGATGATAGCCGCTGCTTGCTCGCCGGCGACACAGATTGGCGATGAACGCATCATCGATCCTGCGTTTGAGATCGGGAAAGGTAACCAACTGAATCAGGTCTGCCAGGGGTTTCTGCTGGGTGAATGCCACGGTATCCTTGAAGCATTGGATCAGCCGCTGGGTATCCCGATCATCGTCGCAGAATTGATTGTCGATAACGGGCTGATCATGGGGATCCGCCGTGCGCAGACGCAGTTCTCCCCGCCCGTATTGGTATTCCAGCACGGCAGCTATCATGAAGCTGGGCGGACCGCCCGCTACCCCGGCAAAGCTGAGCTGCTCGATCTGCAGATCGTTGCGCTTGTCGGAACCGTCAGCGGTATAACGCAGGATCGTCTGGATCAGCGGCTGATCGGCATCGATGATCGAGGGATCTTTCACCCGACACACCACTGCAAGAGCTGGATGGTCTGAGAGATTCGCACCGACGCCCGCAACGTCACGAACCTGCTCGATGCCAAGTGCATCAAGCTGGGCGCCAGGACCGATACCGGAGCGTATTAGAATTGCCGGCGACATAATTGCTCCTGCGCTCAGCACTACCAAGCGAGCCGATACCTGCTCGACCTGACCATCCGTCGTTTCAATCTCAACGCCGGTACACTTGCCGGATTTGAAAAGCAGACGAAGTACCAGGGCGTTCGCCCGAATCTCAAGGTTAGGCCTTATTCTCGCTGCTGCCAGGTAACCGATGGCGCAGGACACCCGCAACCTGCCCAGTTTGTTCATCGGGTGTGGGCCTGCGCCCCACCCATCTGGATCGTTAGCATCGGCACAGTCCGGGTATCCCAGTTCCCGTGAGGCCGCCAGAAAAGCCTGGTGCTGAGGCAGAAGATCTTCCGGCGGATAACGACGAATAGAGATCGGACCGGCGTCGCCATGATAGGGCTTGTCGCCAAAATCCAGATCTCTCTCCAGCCGCCGAAAAGCTGGCAATACCTTCTCCCATGCCCATTCACCATTGCCCTGCCCGGCCCATTCATCGTAGTCCTCGGGCATGCCCCTCAGTGCGATGGTTGTGTTGACTGCACTCGAACCACCGGTGACACGGCCACGGGGCAATGGGTCACTGCGTCCGAAGGTCGGCTGGTATTGAAGACCCCAATCATGGTCGGTATATGAATTGTTGTGGCTGTTGATCAGGTCGTAAGGGGTCTTTTCAATATCCCCATAGTCCGGTCCGGCCTCAATCAGCAGTACGCTTCGCGCGGGGTGTTCCGAGGCCCGGGTGGCGATGACAGCCCCGGACGAACCCGCTCCGATTACGATGACGTCATACATCAGGAACGTCCATCGCGAGAGTGTTTAGGCCCGCTAGACGTCATTTCCATCGACAAACCGGACAAGACTGTCGAGATATTCTCTTGGCATGTAGTCAGGAGCGATCGCAGTCAGATGGGATTTCCCCGGCAATATGACGTTGGTAAAATCGTCCAACTCACGCCACAGGCGAAACGTCTTCACGTGAGGATTGTCAAATTCACCGTTGATCGCGAGGATCGGTATCTTTACCTTGCCGAGATCGATATCGAGCGGTGCGCGTGCTGGTCTGTTGCGCGGTGACCGGGGAGCATCGGCTGCCTTTTCCGCATCTTCGCGGGTCATACCCCGATCCATGGCGGCATTTATCCGAAGCCCACGGGAGGCGACGGCTTCCATTGCATTAGTATCTGTTTTGTCCTCGGGAATCTTCTCAATCCATTTTGGATCGGCCTCCCGAATCCCCGAGCCACCAAAACCCGCGGTGATAAATCTCTCCGGATCGTTGGCGAGAAGCTGCGCGGTGATCCCACCTCCCATGGAATAACCGTGAATATGGGCTATGTCGATCTCTAGGTGATCCATGAGTTCGATCACATCCGAACCCTGCCCCGGACCGCCCGGCTGGGGTTTGTCGCTTCTGCCGTGATTGCGGCAGTCAAGCGCCGTGACTCGATGGTTCTTTGCCAACGCCTGCATAATACCGTTAGCATACCAGTTCCCATAGGCGTTGCCGGTATAGCCGTGGATGAGTACGACATGTGACCCTGCCGACCCCAATTGCATATAGTGAATCTTGATTCCGTCCGATACGGTGAAATAGGTTTTAGTCGGTTTCTCCACACTTGTGGCTTGTTCTGACATATCGGCTACTCCTTGTTCTAATTCTCGTATCCCGGCAGTTCACATCATTCTGAAGCAACTGCGCAGCTCTGCCACGAACAGTTCCGGCTGCTCGAAAGCAGCAAAGTGTCCACCCTTCTCGAGTTTGTTCCAATAGACGATGTTCGGGTAACGTCGTTCCGCCCAACTCCTGGGTGTCGGTACGATCTCCTGGGGGAATATACTGCAGCCGGTAGGAACGGTGACGGAATTGTTGCCGCCCCCACCTGCTGTCCTATTGAAACTCTCCCAGTACAGCCGCGCAGATGATGCACCGGAATTGGTCAACCAGTAGAGCATGATGTTGTCGATCAACTCATTGCGAGAGAGCACATTTTCCGGATGGCCCTGACAATCCGTCCAGCGCCAGAACTTTTCCAGAATCCACATGGCCTGGCCGGCAGGTGAGTCGGCGAGTCCATAGCCCAGGGTCTGCGGTCGCGTGCTCTGCTGTTTGGAGTAGCCCGAATCCCAGTCCTGGTATGCCTGCGAGCGCTCGAGTGCAAGCTTGTCCTCGTCGGTCGGATTTTCACGTGCGTCTCTAGTCGGTCCCGCGCTCGGCATATTCAGGTGGATTCCCTTACAGTGACCCAAATTCTGCATACCGATGGCAGTCGTCACTGCCGCGCCCCAGTCACCGCCCTGTGCAAAGTACCCGTCGTAGCCAACAGCCAGCATCAGTTGATCCCACATGGCCGCGATCTTACCCACACCGTAACCGGTCTCAGCTGGCTTGCCGGAATAACCGTAACCCGGCAGGGAGGGACACACCACATGAAAAGCGTCAGCAGCATCGCCGCCGTGGGGAACGGGATCGGTAAGGGGACCAATCACCTTCAGGAATTCGACCACCGACCCTGGCCAACCATGGGTAAGGACGATCGGCCTTGCTGTGGCTACCGGACTTGGCACATGTATGAAGTGAATGTCGAGGCCATCTATGCGGGTGATGAACTGAGCAAAGCTGTTCAACAGGTCACATCGCTCGGACCAGTCATACTCCTTTGCCCAATACTCACAGAACTCCTTCGCGTAGGCGATGGGTACTCCCTGACTCCAGTCGTCCGGCGTTTCCGAGTCGGGCCAGCGCGTCCCACTCAGGCGGTTTCTGAGATTATCGATTTCGGCTTTGCTTGCCTCGACGGTAAACGGTTGGATCTCTGTCATGGTCTGGTCCTGTTTCTGGTTGCTATGGCCCTGTATGCTGTCCCGCAATTAAGTGGTTATTACTCGGTCGGCATATTTTGTTCCTGGCGAGGCACGAGGACGCCGCGGGTTGGTACCCTCGCCGGGCGCCCCTAGCCGGGCGCCCCACAACGACGAACAACGGGGACGCCCAGTCGAAGTCCAGGGACGAAATAGGCCACCGAATAAGGCCAGTTAATTGCGGGACAGCATACTAGCATGCCACATCCAGGATGTAACTTGATAGCTGGCATGCGTTATCTGATAGTATCGAAGATGACTCTAAACTCAGCGCCCGGATGGCTGTTGACCACTTCCACTTTACCGCTCATTGACTGCGTCAGTTGTTGCACCAGCGCCAGTCCGATTCCCGTGCCCGCTGTCTCGCGAGTGAGTTCATCTTCAGAGCGATAAAACAGGTGAAAAATCTTATCGAGTTGGTCTTTCGGAATGCCGGGACCATGATCCCGTACGGTAAACACAACCTTTCCGTCAGGCTGCAGGCAGCCGGTCAAGTCGATCCTCCTGATTGGCGATGTTCGGGTAAACTTGATGGCGTTATCCACCAGATTGATCATGATCTGCGTGAAAGCATCCACGTCGACCCGCACCAGTGCGGAACCACTTTCGTCGATTGCGTGCACATTCAGTTCGAAACCGGCCGCTTCGATCTGAGAGGCCACCTTGGACTGAATACCATCCATCAATTCATCCACCGACACAGGTTTTATATCGACCTGTAGTTCATTGTGGCTCATACGCGCCAGTTGTAATACGTTAGTGATGAGGCGCGATAGCCGTTCACTCTCGTCATAGATGAACTGGTAGTATTCGATCTTTTTTTCCTCGCTCGCCCATCCCTCGCGCAGTATCTCACCGTACATTCGAATGGATGTGAGCGGCGTCTTGAGTTCATGACTGACGGAAGAAACAAAGTCCTGCTGTTGATGCGAGACTTCGATCAGCCGCAGTCCCAGTCGATACATCAGATAGGTACCTGCGAAGAGGACGATCGCCAGTACGGAGGCCACCCAACCAAGCACGTTAGCACCCGGCCCTGCCGGCAGTCTGGTTATGGTGAAGATCAGCTCCAGATCATCGAAGGGAGCCGATAGACGGTTCCTGTACAATTGCGTGCCGCTCAGCGCACCCTCTCCAGACATGGCTGTGGGCTCGATGCCACTGAACGCTGACAGGACACTCCCGTAATAGCCGACGATGAGATCGCTCACCTGCGACAGAGCTGTCCCACGAAAAAAAGCAGCGACAATGCCTGCCAGAAACGGTTCCTGTTCGATGATCGCGCCCTGAATATACCGTTGGCCCTCGCGCCAGACCTGTCTGTAAACCACCAAGTGACCACTGTTAAGAAGGCTGAAGTCAAACGGTTGAACTTCACTCTCGAACAGAGTGATACCACTGTCCCGCTCAGTGCGAATGCCGCTGTCGGGCAACGGGTCAAATGCCTGCTGCGCTGGCAGTGCGCTTTGTTCCTTACGGGCGACCCTTGCTGATTTGCCGACGACTAGCTTTACCCTGGCGTCCTCGCTCTCTCGCTGGACCTCCTCTGCCAGTCTCAGTGACACCTCCGGCGCCTGTGCGAAACTGCTGGCAACTTCGACCTGTTTCCGCTTCGCCTGCGCCGCAGCATCGTCTTTGAGTCGGTCGAAGGCAAACTGTGTCGTGCGGGGCGCCTGGAAAACGCCGGGTCGCGTACCTGATGCTGCCCCAGCATCGCTGTCAGTCTCATCCGCGGCCACGTCATCCATCCTTGTAGCAGACTCCATCGACTGGTTGGCATCGCTGCCTTTCATCTCGACTGCGGTCTGCCTGGCATCGAAGGCCGGCGATGCGGACACCAATTCCAACACGGCCGATTCCTGCTTTTCGTCGGCAACCGGCAGGTTGCTCGAATCACCTTCCAGCGGCATCGCCTGAACCAGCTGATTGCTGCTCAGTATTTGCTGAATTCTGTCGTGTAGATCGCGACGCTTGGAGAGCTCCAGAGGCGTTACGCCATAAGAACGAGCCTGTTCGGCCTGCTGCGGCAGCAGCGGGGTGCTGAAGCGGCCATCCGGATCCACCTGAAAGTGCCCGACCAGACCGGGTATATCCGAGGCAACCGGATAAGAGGACAGTGGTGACGGCTGCAGGAAATTAGCACTCGGATCGCCCGCGACGACCACATATCCATAATCGGTAAACGAGCGGGTCTCCTCGGCGTCTATCACGTCCGACAGGTGATTGTCGATACGGATCGCAAGCTCCCGGGCGAGATTTCGATTCAGATACAACGCCTCCCACTTCAACCGGTCGTAGGCCTGCGACACCAGGATCATCGTTGGTACCAGCAGTGCGACGAAGAAAATCAGGAACATCGACCTCAGCCTCGGTTTACTGATCTCTCGCAGCAGTCGTGACGATATCATGGTTGTTCCACCACCAACCGGTAACCGGCGCCGCGAACAGTAACCAGAAAACGGGGCTCCTTTGGCGCGGGTTCGATCTTCCTGCGCAGCTTGGCGATGTGAATGTCGACTGTGCGGGTTTCAATATCCATATGTCTCGCGTAGCCCCACACCTTGTTGAGGAGTTCCTGCCGCGATACAGGCCGAGCACTGTTGGCGTTCAGGTATTGCAGAACCTGGATCTCTCTACGTGTAAATTGAATCTCCTCATCACTGCGTCTGCCGCACAGATTTCGCAGGTCGATGGAAATGTCTGTACCCAAATTGAGTTCACTATCGTCATCTTCAAGCCTGCGCGATCTGCGCAGCACCGCCTCTACGCGTAGCACCAACTGCGCAACTGAAAACGGCTTGGACACATAGTCGTCAGCGCCCAGACTTAAGCCTTTGATAATCTCTTCATCACTGGTCTTTGCGGTCAACATAATGATGGGTTGTTCCTTATCCTTCTCGCGAATGGCCTGGCAGATGTCAAAACCATTCATGGAAGGCAACATCACGTCAAGCAGGATCATGTCGAATCTGCCGCTTAACGCTTTGCTCAGCCCCTCTTTCCCATCGTCAGCAGCATCCACGTCATAGCCATGGAATACGAATACGTCGGTCAAACCGGTACGTATAGCGACTTCATCTTCGACTATGAGTAACTTTAGAGTCTCAGCCATGACCAAAGCCTAACAATTTACCCGCCGTGATGCAGGTAAATTATTTGTAAATTCTCTACCTTCTGTTTTACCAAACCCTGTCTGTTGGCGGGCACTGCGTACCACTAGACTGGCTTTCGTACCTATCGTGAACACTAAACCAATCCGGAGGCAAGAAAATGGCATTGATACAACGACTGAACAGGCTGTTCCAAGCTGACCTGCACGCAGTGCTGGATCATATCGAAGAGCCACAAGCGCTGCTCAAACAATCGGTGCGAGAGATGGCCGAGGAGCTTACCCGGCGCGAGCAACATCTGAAAGGAATGCGTGTGGAGCACACCCACCTCTGTCGCCGGGCCACGGAGATTGAAGGCTCCCTCTCCGATATGGAGCGGGAACTGGATCTATGTTTCGGAGCGAACAACGACGAGCTCGCCCGCAAGCTGCTTAAACGCAAGTTGCAGACGGAGAAAGTACTGCAAGGGATCGCCAACGCGCGCTCCGTAATCGAAGACGATCTTGCCGAACAGCAGTCATTATTGGATGAGAATCGCGCCTGCTACGAAGACCTGTGCCAGAAAGTGGAACTAGTTGCCAATGACATGCAGGTTGCAGAAATTCTGGGCGATGGCCAGTCAGGCTACTCGAATGCCGGGATCGTAGTCACGGACGCAGATGTAGAGATCGCCCTGCTGCAGGAAAGAGAGAAGAGGGAGCGATCATGAGCCGGCCGACTTTTTTACGCCAAGTGGTGGTTGCGCTCGCGCTTAGCTTTGTCGGCAGCGTGCTGTTTGTCAGCGTGAAGCAGATCACCTCCCCGCACGCTGCGCTGCAAGGCATCATATCCCTGGTTGCGCTCTGTTACTCTGGTTACCTGCTGGCCGGATGCAGCGTTACCACGGGACGTGTAACGGTCGCAGCTACCTGGTTCACGGTTGCGGCAGCCTGCTGGTTCGGCAACTTGTCGACAGGGGCCTTCGTACTGGTCCACATCAGTATGATCTGGGTCATTCGGTCGCTTTTCTACCACTCCAGCCCCATCACGGCACTGCTCGATTTCATCCTGACCGGACTGAGTTTCGCGGCCGCTGTGTGGGCAATGCTGCAGTCCGAAAGCCTGTTTTTGAGTCTGTGGAGCTTTTTTCTGGTACAGGCACTGTTCGTTTTTATTCCTGCCAGTCTGGAGCCGTTAGCGGCAAACAATCATCTACACGACCAGCAGTTTCAAAGCGCCTATCGAACCGCTGAAGCTGCCCTCGGAAAACTATCATCACCTGTAAGGAGTTAACCCAATGAAAACTATGCTTACCGCCACACTACTGTTCGTCATGACCGCCGCCGTGGTTGTTTTCTACCCGGCCGAGAGTGCCATCAAACCCATCGATCCGGGCACTCTTCATCCGCCGGGCAATGGCGTGACTAACCAGCGCCCGAAGATCGAAGTGGTGTTCGTGCTGGACACCACCGGCAGCATGGGCGGATTGATCGCCGCTGCCAAGGACAAGATATGGTCCATCGCCACCACCATGGCTGCGGCACAACCGGCACCCGAGATCAGCATGGGCCTGGTAGCGTTCCGCGACCGTGGGGATTCTTATGTGACCCGGGTAGTGGATCTGTCCAATGATCTCGACACCGTCTACGGCAAACTGATGGATTTTGTCGCCGACGGCGGCGGTGATGGACCGGAAAGCGTCAACCAGGCGCTTTACGACGCAGTTCACAAGGTATCCTGGAGCGCCGACCCGACAACCTACAAGGTGGTGTTTCTGGCGGGCGATGCGCCTGCTCATATGGATTACCAGGACGATGTCAAATATCCCGAGACGATCAGGCAGGCAAGCCAGAAGGGAATCGTTATCAACACCATTCAGGCCGGACAGGACGGGAGCACCCGGACCATGTGGCAACAGATAGCTCAGCTTGCTGATGGGAGATCGATGCAGGTGGATCAGAACGGCAGCGCCATCGCCCTGGTCACGCCCTATGACAAGACCATGGCAAGCCTTGCCAAACAGTTGGACGACACGCGTCTTTATTTCGGCACCAGAGAAGAGAAGATCGCCCAGACAACCAGGCTGGAAGCGACAGAGAAACTGCAGAAGTTATCCTCCGACGCGGTCAAGGCCCGCAGGGCAACGTTTAACACCTCCGACAGCGGCGCCGTTAGTTTTCTCGGCGAAGGCGAACTGGTAGATGTGGTCACCAGCGGCAAAAAAGATCTGTCCAGTATCGACGAAGATCAGCTACCGGTAGCAATGCAGGCCATGGTACCTGCCGCGAGGGTTGCCTTTATCGAGGGGAAAGCGGAAGCCCGGCAGGAACTGCAGAAGCGAATCAAGCAGGTAGCGGCGGAGCGCAACGATTATCTGAAAAGCAAAGTCGGCGAAATGGACGCGGCCGAAGAATCCCTGGATCACAAGCTCTTCGACACGATCCGCGCGCAGGCCGCAAAGGCCGGAATCACTTACGAAAAAGAGGACGCTCGTTACTAGCGGGGTGCCCGGCCAGGGGCGCCCGGCTAGGGGCGCCTAGTCGGGGGCGCCTAATCGGGACCACATTAGGAGGCCGGGCCTGACACAGAAAGTCGTTCCCTCGGCATCGGAGAGGGTCGGATACGTACTGTATCCGGCCTTCTCTCGTTTGCATCGGAAACCTGTTGCGGCATACTGGTCGCTTTGAATTGGAACACAAGGAGAACAAATTGTCCGGCAAACTTCTTACTGACAAAGTAGTCTGGGTCACGGGTTCATCGCGAGGAATTGGCAGAGTGGTGGCAAGTCATCTGGCGAGTATGGGGGCTCAAGTTGCCATTCATGGGACCGGCACGCACTCGACCAGAGCGTTCGATGAAGCCGATTCACTCGATGATGTTGCCGAGGAGATTGCACAGCAAAACAGCGCAGAAGTGTTAGCGGTGCATGGCGATCTCACCGATGAGGCGACCGTCAAAGAGTTGTATGCAGAGATCCGCGATCGATTTGGTCGCATCGATATACTCGTTAACAATGCCGGTGGCGATATCGGCGCCCAAGGCACGATGGGAGAGAACGCGGGCAAACCCCTCAGCAACGACGCGGTTGAGGTTTCTCTGGCTGACATACAAAGCGTGATGGATCGTAACTTGATGACCTGTATCCTGCCGTGCCGGGAAGTTGCCCCGGAGATGATGGAACGCAAATCAGGTTGGATTGTGAGTATCGGCAGTATCGCCGGTCTATCCGGTCACCCTGTGGGTGTCATCTACAGCACTGCCAAGGCTGCGGTGCACGAATATACCCGCTGTTTAGCGGCGCAACTACGTCGTTATAACGTCTACGCCAATGTGATCGCCCCGGGCGAGATTATAACGCCACGCTTCCTGGCGAGCCGCGTCACCGATGACAAGCGCAAGGTTGAGGATGGCACCTTGACTCGTTATGGCTGGCCTCTGGAAATTGCACGGACGGTTGAATTCCTGGTCACCAGTCAATCCTCTTACATGACGGGGCAAGTCTTGCGAGTCGACGGCGGTGCGCAGCTGTGGCCGGCATAAGGGCGGCATAGAAGGGCGAACTCTTGATGAGCCGATAGCTTAGGCTACTTGATTCACACACGCGTCGTATGTCCGTTTACAGGATATTCCAGACTATCGACTTGCACCACACTTAGACGGTGGCCTGACCTATATCACTAGGGCGCAGCGTACTCACAGTCATTTGCCAAGTCGTACTGCCGTTATGCGGTTCAATCGGCGGCTCGAATTCCGCCACGTCGTTGATCGTTCTGTGTCCATCTCAACGCATCAACGGCCTCATCGCGTCGCAATGCGCCCGATTGACGCCATTAGATCGAAAAGTTATTTGACATATTATGTCAGACCGGTAAGCTTTACATCATCTGTCACCATCGAGTTCCGGAGTTCGTTATGAACCTCTACATGGAATCATCCGCACGGACACACCTGGTCGATGCCAAGCGACACTTGATTACTCTAATGGCCAGGGAGAAGCAAGCCCGGCGTGACGTGGATGACCTGAAGGAACGTATCGCAGAATATGAGGGCTATGCCAGGGATGCATTGGACGTCAGCGAAGAATCACTGGCAGAGGAAATCGCCGAGAGAATCGCGACGATGGAAACAAGCCTGATACGGCAGGAACAAGGGAACGTCTCGTTTTCGGCCCGTGTGAATCTACTCAAGGATGCAGTGCGTCGATTGGAGCGACGCATCTATGACCCGGATGAAAGACTCCAGTACATACTGGACTACCTCGACGCGGCAGCAGATCTGGAAGAAGGCAGCGAAGACCGGGAACTCAAGCGCAAGATGCGTGCGGCAGGAATCGGCAAACAGACCGACAGCGGGCACGCGATACTGGAGCGCATTCGCGGGCACAGATAATTCAGAAAATTGGATCCCGCAGGTACATCTGCGAAGGCTCCTGCTGCTTGATGGATTCCACCTTGGTAAATGTGCCGGACGCTATGTCCACCACCTGTTGCAGCAGTTTCTCCCCGGCCGATTCGATGCTGTCTTCACCTTCGAGGACAGTGCCTGAGTAGAAGTCGATGGATGTAGAGGATCGCGCCAGTGTCCTCGGGTTGGCCGTCGCCCAGAGAAGCGGTGCGATCACACCCGGGCCCGGGGTCAGCAACATATCGGCATCGGTTCGCCCATATCCGCCGCCCCCCAACTGGAATAAGAGCAACTGAGCCCCGGAGGCGGCGTAGCCAAAGTAGATGCCCATTGCCGGATTATTATCGAAGAAATAAAGTCCCTGGCCGGCGGGCCGTTCACCGTACTTGAGCACCCCCTGAATCGGCGCTGAACCCGACTTACATATAGCACCCAGTGACTTCTCCTCCAACGTCGAGATGCCCCCGGCTATATTGGCGGGAATGGGGTTCATGGTACGGATGTCTTCTCCCGTGGATTTGGCCACCTCCTCGATGTCGTGGGCTACCTGCAGGATATCATTGGCCACTCGTTCGTTTACCGCCCGTTTGGCCAGCACCTGTTCCGCGCCGACGATCTCGGTATTCTCGCCGAAGAGAGCCGTGCCACCGGCGCCAATGACCCGGTCAAAGAGATTGCCGATGACAGGGTTCCCGGCAATGCCGGAAGTTGTATCGGAGGCACCACACTTCACGGCAAGCACCAGGTGACTCAGATCAAAGGGCTGACGTCTCAGCTTTGAAGCGTCGTGGACCATCTCCCTGGCTAGCTGTATGCCCTTGCTGATTGACGCGAGGGTTCCGCCCTCTTTGATCGCATTGAGCAACTCCACCCGTTTGCCTGACTTGGATATCTCCTCAAAGAGGTGGGCGGCGGTATACTCCGGGTAGCCGGCACCATTGATTGAGGTGTCTATGATCACGGCAGCCACATTGGGGCTCCTGCCGAGGCCGATCAGGGTGCGACCGACCGTCTCCCGGTCGCGGCTGGTGTGGTCGAAGTAGGCATCGGAGGCCACCGTAATGGTCTTGGTGCCCTCTACAAAGTCACATATCTTGGAACCGACAAGTCCTCCGGGAATGACCAACACGTAGTTGCGAATCCCTACCGAGCCATCCGGTCGCTGGTAACCCAGAAACTTCATTGTGCGCCTCCTTTGGCCAGGTCTCCCCTGCCCCTGGCGCCGCCTAGATTGTGGATGTGCACCAGGTTGCCCGCTTTGATGTCCTCTGACGCCACGCCGATGGATTCACCATACTTAATCACGTGAGCATCTTTAGCGATATCCGCAACGGCGATCTTAAAGCCGAAGGGTATCTGCTCCAGTGCCACCACGTTGCTCAGCTTGTCCCCCAACTGGATGTCGACATCGGCGCCGCCGGCTATCTCCTCCAGACTGGTGGCAACGTTGTCTTGCTCCGACAGCATTAATGCTCCTTTGAAAGCCATCCTGAAGCTCCTTGTAAGGGTGAAAACGGAACGCGCTAGCCGGGGGCGCCTAGCCATTGAACCTTACCGACGGTTCTTTATCCAGTCAAACCACCGATACCCTTTGCACGTCACAATATGAGGATACGCCTGACGTTCATCCTACCCTCTGGCGGGCTCCAAAAAAATGTGCCTCGTGAATATCGGGGGCCCGGCTAAAGGTGTATTATCGGGGACTGACCTTTACTGGAGACCAAGATGCGCACACATCTCATCACCGGCGGATTCCCGCCCGGTGCAACCGCGGGACACGACATGGATTATGTCCGACTGCGTTTGCTGGAGATGCTCAATGAAAGGGATGTGAAGACGTCGGTGAGTAGCGATTTCACCGATGTGGCCAAGTGGCTGCCGGGTTGCAGGTTACTGCTGACCTACGTGGCGGGGCCGTTCCCCAACGACGAGCAGAGCGCATACCTGGACTCCTGGCTGGCAGCGGGCGGTCGCTGGGTTGCGCTTCACGGCACCAGCGGCGGCAAGGCGGTACGCACTGAAGATGGCAAAGGCCGCAAGATGGTCAAACTTGCCCATCATCGCACCTTGGGAAGCTTCTTCCTGAACCATCCGCCGGTGCGCAAGTTCAAGGTGGACGTACAGGATTCAGCACATCCGTTGATGCAGGACATGCCATCGTCTTTTGAGGCGGTGGATGAACTGTATTTCATCGAGATGCAGGATCCGACCGCCAAGCTGCTGCTGACCACGGAACTGCCGGAGGATCCTTTACCGGGATTCGGCTTTGCCTACGACGAGGACACCTCAATTCAGGCAGATGGCAAGACCCGGGTGCTGGGATACGTGCGTGATGTGGGTGAAGGTGCGGTTGCGTACTGGGCCCTCGGTCACTGTCATTCACCCAGCACCAACGGCCAGCCGTTCGTGGATGCCAGTGTCGTCGCAGACGGCACGACACCACTTACGTTCCGGGGCGTCTGGGAGACGGATGAATTTAAACAACTACTCAACAATTCGATAAACTGGGCGGCCTGAGTGCCGCCGCGATATATGGAGATGAAAGATGAAGTCTGAATTTTGTGAAAAAATGGGCATCGAATTCCCCCTGTTTGCATTCACCCATTGCCGTGACGTAGTGGCGGGGGTGAGCAGTGCGGGAGGATTTGGCGTGCTCGGCGCGACCGGTCACAACGCTCAGTCCCTGGAGATCGAGCTCAAGTGGATTGACGAACACTGCAATGGCAAACCCTACGGCGTGGACCTGCTGGTACCTAACAATATGGATAGCAAGGAGGAGGCCGCAGCATCTGCGGAGATCGAGGCGCGAATTCCGGAGGAACACAAACGCTACATAGAAAGCGTATTGGCACGACATCAAATCGATACGTCAGGTCTCTGGGATCGCAAGATCGGCGACCACATCGGGGATAATATGCGTGAAAAGGGTGCCGGCCCGGTACTCGACGTGGCATTTTCCCACCCCCAATGTCAGCTGATCGTCAATGCACTTGGCGTACCCCCGGACTTCATGTTCGAAAAGGCAAAAGCGGCCGGCGTTAGGACCGGTGCCCTGGCCGGCGCCAAGCGGCACGCGATCAAGCATGCGGAGGCGGGCGTGGACATCATCATCACATCCGGCACCGAAGCCGGCGGCCACTGTGGCGAGGTCGCCACGATGGTGCTGGTACCGGAAGTTATCGGTGCACTGGCGGAAAGTGGGTATGACATCCCGGTGCTGGCAGCGGGTGGCATCGTAACAGGCCGGCAGATGGCAGCTTGTATGACCATGGGTGCGGTGGGGGCCTGGACCGGCTCCGTCTGGCTGACCACTGCCGAGGCGGAAACTGCACCGGTAGTAAAAGCCAAGATGTTGCTGGCGAACTCTCGTCAGACCGTTCGTTCCAGGAGCCGTACCGGCAAGTTCACGCGCCAGCTTCAGTCTGCCTGGACCGATGCATGGCACTCTGAAGAAGCACCCGATCCGCTTCCCATGCCGCTGCAGCAACTGATCAGCGAACCCGCCCTGGGTCGCGTCGGGCAACTGGCCGAGGGAGGTCACGAGGGCGCCAAACAACTGGCCACCTACTTCGTCGGGCAGGGCGTCGGGCTGATGAATGCACCAACTTCCACAAGGCAGGTGGTCTACGACTTCATGGAGGACTTTGCAGGCGCAACAGAACGTCTGGCTGCATTCACGGAGGAGTAACGCGTATTCATGGAGGACTTTGCCGGCGCCACAGAACGTCTGGCTGCATTCACGGAGGAGTAACGCGTATTCATGGAGGACTTTGCCGGCGCCACAGAACGTCTGGCCGCATTCACGGAGGAGTAAAGCGCACGTCAAGCGCCAGGCCGGCAGATAGATGTCAGTCTCGCGAACTTGGGGAACGATATTCGGGGAAATCGAGGATGCTCGGCTTGAATAGGGTGTTCCGGTTTCCCGCCTCAGTATCCAGTTTCAACCGTTGCATCTACAACATTCAGATGTGTGTAAATCCACAACTTCATCAACGGCCGTATTCGCGCGCTGTTAGCCTGTAATCTGTGCCTTGAGATCCGGAGAAAGCGGCAAGCTGTATGCACGCGCCGCTGTACCATAAAACAGATCATTCTTGTCAGTGGCTGACAGTTCAAGATCGTTGGCGATTATCTTGAAAGCGTTCCACAGGTTGGTATACGAACAGGACACCTTATCCACCGGAAAGTTGGACTCGAACATGCAGCGTTCGGGACCAAAATGATCGATCAATATCTTGAAGTAAGACTTCCATGCTTCAGCCAGTACATCCGAACCCGGTGGACGCTCCTGCTGCTCAAAGCCAAAACCATAGGTGGGCATGCCACAACCTCCCACCTTAACGACCACGTTGGCACAATCTGCCAGTGGTACGATCGCTTCATGCCAGGTTTTGAACACAAGGCTTTCCCGTTGACCCTCGTATGGACCGTATGCCAGCGGACCGCCGCAGTGATTCACAATGACAGTAACCCCCGGAAACGCCGCAGCAAGGTCAGCGACTTCGCCAAGCTGGGTGTGAAAGCCCCAACAGTCGAAGGTCAGGCCCAGCTTGTTCAGGATTGCGTAACCTTCCCTGAAGTCCCGTTTTGAGAGCAAACCTTCGATGTCCCGAGTCGGGTGATGGGAATTATGGATCTGCGGTGATTCATGCCAGCCATGGGCATGGCGAATGCCCCTGAAGTTGGGTCCCGCTGCAATGTGGGCTCGCAGCACGGCCTCAACCTTGGCTCCCATGGTGAGATCAGCGAAGCTGACAATGCCGCCACAGCAGCGCACATCCTCACCATACAACCCCGATTCCGACATGGCAGCGACTCCCTGCACGAACCGCGTCTCCCCTGTCACCCGCAGAGGATCTTGGCGATTCACACCATACATCGAACCACATTCGACGAAAACCGTGTCGATGACATTGTGTCCCCCGCCACGGATGTCCTCCATCAGATCATCGGCCAGGTATCTCAGATGGGTCCTCGTGCCTTCCGGTAGTTCCGGTCTCGGTCTGCGATCCCACAGATGGTGATGCGGATCGATAATGGGTTGCGCTGGATCGAGTGCGTCTTCCCTGGTTTGCGCGAGCCATGTTCTTAAGTTGTCGCCACCGACATCTACTGGAAGTTCTGCGGACATGGCAGGATGTGACTTGCTTGAGTTTGTATCGGTCATTTTTGTTCCTATATCAGAGATTCAACGGGTTGTTCTCGGCGTGCCGCCCCGGGATATGTCATTATGTGTTCGCTTCGTTGCAGTAGCTTAACCTTCGTCATGCAGGATCGGTTTGTCGATACAGATATCCCAGGCAACTTTATTGCTGGGAAACACGATCCCCTCAGGCGGGCATGACTCCGGATTGTCGAGGGTCGCTGTGGCGATATCGATGTCATCCACCCTACCTTCGCGACTATAGGTAAGACTTGTTCCACAGGTACCGCAGAAGGTGCGACTGACCCCTGGCGAGGAAGTAAAGGTGCTGGGGTGCGTACCGGTAAACGAGAAACTGGACAAGCTGACGGTCACCCAGGCTACCGACTGTGCACCAAAAGCGCGTCGACAGGAAGTGCAGTAGCAGACGGTGGAATGGAGGGGCGACGCGGTTACCTTGAAGCGGATGGCGCCACACAAGCAACCGCCAGTTAAATTCGTGTCCGACATGACCATCACCTTTCATATTGAGCGCAAGAATCCAACGACTGGATTCTCTGTTAGCCCCACTAGGCGTGCCACTAGGCGTGCCCCCCACTAGTTATATCCCATAACACAATCGGCCTTCAACCTGTTTGATGACGGTTGCTTCTCGCTGCCCTACCGCGTGTACTGCCTAGCCGCGAAGATAATGGGCCATGATGAAATGCTCGACGCGCCAGACGGCTGCGCCGAGTTCGGTGAACTGGTAGATTCCTTCAGATCGGTGCATCAGGCGGTGCTCGATGAGTTTTCGCCGTGTGGTGGCCCAATCACCACACACCAGGGAGATACGTTCGGTGATTTCGCGATCATCGTAGCTGCGTATCTCCGGCAGTATCCGAATGGCGGCATCCGCACAGATGTGATGTACCCGCTGCGCATTCGGATCTGTGAGGGGCTCGCCTGGATAGTGAGGCTTGCTCTTGGTGATTCTTGGATGCTCGATCTCGCGATCCATCCCGTAGAGCGCGCTGGCAGCGGCTTGTCTCAGACTCTTGTTGGAAGCGGAGAGGAACTGCTTGAGCAGCGGTGCCGCCTCATCACGACCCAGTTCCCCCAGGGCAATCAATGCTGTCTTGACTACCGTGGCATCTTCCTCGGCAGTTATCGCGATGAGCAGTTGCCGGGCCTCGCTGATTCCGAGCCTTCCCAAAGTGGCGATAGCAGCACGCCGTTGACCTGCATCGCCACCTTGAGCCAAAGCCATTATCGTGTCAGCAGAGTCCTGGTCCTCTAATCCCGCCAGTGCCTGGATGGCGCCAATTCGCGTCGATGTGACGGGGTGCTGCAAGCATGCCCGTATAGCGTCAATGTGCTCGCGACCGTGCAGTCGCAGCAGAACTCGGATCGCCGTATCGCGCAGCTCAGTATCTTCGTTGCTCAGGAACCTGGCGGCCTCGGCAGCCGCCTCGACAATCGTGTTGCCATCCAACTCCACCAGTGCGACCAACTCAGGATCACGCGACTCACTGATGAAGCGTGCTCCGGGAACCGCGGGCCTGCCGTTACGATGACGGAAACTCCAGGATCGAACCGTATGCATGTCCATACCGCTCAGGGCGAGTCCTGCCTTCGCTGATGGCGTGCGAAGTTCCGCCGTCAATTCCTCCAGGAATTTCGTTCCCCTGTTACGCAACGTCTGTACGATGTAGTTGGAACGACGATACACCTCTTCGATGCTATCGATCTGCCAGAATCGCCCGGTCAGCAACTTGTGGGTCGAATCGCCCAAACAGAGCATCATTTCACCGAGAAGCTGCCCGGTGGGCGCATCATCGGCGACCTGCAGGAGTTCGATCAGCAGATCCGCAACCGGGCGCCCATGCTGGATATGACGGATCGCCTGGTCCAGTAGCAGATAGGCATCGAAGCTCGGCATGTCGCCGAGACCAACTCCCAAGGGTGCGGCGATGCCCCTGCATTCGGACCGGCATCTAAGCACCAGTTCTCGTATTACGGCAAGGACATTGACCCTGGTCCTCGGTTCCGCGTCAAAACAGAGATCGAGGAGAATGCCCATGGCTGGCGCGCCGAGACGCGGCAGAAGAATCGCCAGATTTTCGAGGGTGGCAGCATCAATCGGTTCCGACAGCAGACGCCCGATCCGTTGCGGCGACCGTTTCAAGATAACCGAAAGGCGCTCCATCCCGTTCGGCTCCTCACCAAACATCTGGAGTAACAGGGCGATCTCCGCGTCGACCTCCTCACTGAACTGTTCTTCATCCACCATGGGGATCTCCTCGACGTCTCTCAGTTTCTCTACCTGACGCTTCAGTTTCTTGCGGGCACGATGCAAGCGGCTCATCACCGTTCCCTCCGGTACGTCGAGGAATGCGGCGGTTTCCTGGTAGGACAATCCCTCCAGATAGTGCAGCACCAGAGCAAGGCGGTGCGGGGCAGACAACTGATTCAATCCGGCGTACATATGCGCGTAGGATGTTTCGTCAGACGCCGGCTCCTCCAGCAACGAATCCTGCCACTCACCAATTCGGTCACGCTTGCGCTGCCGGTACCAGCCACGACAGATATTGAGGGTCAAGGTTCGCAACCAGGCGGCAAACTTCTCAGGGTGCCTCAGGGTATACAGTTTGATATACGCTTCTACCAGGGACTCGTGGGCCAGTTCCTCCGCATCGTGCCAATCGTCTGTAAGCCGGTGGCAGATTCCAAACACCATCCTCCGATGCTGTTCGACCAGGCGGCGAAACGCATCGGCGTCGCCCGCCTGGGCTTCTGCCACCTTCTGTATGAGTTCGTCGCTGTCCATCCGGGTCGTTCCTCACCATAGTAGATGCGAAAACGAACGAAATATTCCATCCCTGTCGCAAATTAGGCGCAGCGTCCTGCTCTATCGATAAGGGAGCTGTTGTCTCGTGGGTGGGAAACCGCCCGGGTTAGGCGAGTACAGATCTTCACTGGGCTTCCGGCAGCGCGATCGGAACTCCCATGCGCTGAACCGCCTCGAGCGAACCCCATACTCCTGTGTAGTCGACGATCCGCCCATCTTCCACGCGAAAGATGCTGGCGTTGCTCCACTCGATCGTCTTGCCTGTGGCCGGCACACCGAACAGCGACTCACTGTGCTTGCCGATCACCCGCCACACCCCAACCACCTCGTTATCGGAAGCAATAATCCGCTCCACGGTTACCTGCGGATCTGGTATGCAACTCCTGAAGTAGCGCACGTGTTTTTCCAGACCGGCCCGACCGGATCCCCAGCCCGCAGCGATCGCACTGTGATCCACCATGTCCTCGGCCGCGATCTCTTCCAGGAGATCAAGCTTTCCCTCGGCCACGACCTCGGTCAGATAACTGCGCATAACTTCTATACAGCGTTGCTGGCTCATCGATTTTGCCTCCTCATGACATGCGGAATTCGTCAGCTTACGCAGCTAGTGTACTGTCCCGCAATTAAGTGGTCATTATTCGGTCGGCATATTTTGTTCCTGGCAAGGCGCGAGGACGCCGTGGGTTGGGCACCCATAAGGACGAGCAACGAAGTCCAGGGACAAAATAGGCCAGCGAATAAGGCCACCTAATTGTGGGACAGTACACCAGAGTGGCTAAGTAAAACAGGGAACAGCGAGGGCAAGGACCGCTTAGTGAACTCGGAACGCTATCTTGACCTGATCTTGATCCTTCATCTCGCCAAGGCTGACGCTGAGAAACATGAGGGCTCCCATCATTTCCAGCCCTTCTTCCAGGGCTGTTGCCAATCCATATGCGAACGACTCCTCATCCATATCCTCACTCAACAGTTCTACGCCGATAGCGCCGGACACGTAGAGCAGACCTGACAGCATAAACAGGACTGCAACGCGCCGCTGCAGTGACAAAAGGAACGGCACGAACGCCAATCCGACAACTATCACCAGTATGCCACCGGGAATTGCCCAGTTGATTTCTATGGCACTGTTTACCGACTCGTGCAAGCCAGCCACCTCATCGATGGACAGGATGAGAAAGCCCGCAGCCAACAGGAACCAGTGATAGCGGTGATCATCTTTGGTTCGCGCCAGTACGTACAACACCAGTGAGCTGTTAAGAAGCAAAAAGCTGGAAAACCAGGTTGGCAGATTGTTTTCCTCATCGAGCTCAAACAACTGTTGTATCAGCCAGGGCACTTCTGCAATTTCATAGTGATAGTAACTCAATCCACAATGGATCGTAATGAACGCGATCGCGGTAAGCAGCAGCGTAGTGCAGTATGCACGAACGGCGATAATCAACTGGAATTCGTTAGCTGGCATCGGGGTGCATCCAGGAACCGAGCGTGGATTCTAACAAGGCAGCTAGAAGTACTTCAATCGGGCGCAAGGCTGTTTCTTCTTGAGGGACTCCAAGCAGATTGCGTAGCGACAAGAATTGGGTAACGGGTTCGGGTGCCCTTGCGCCCGTCACTTACTATCGTGACCGTCATGTATCATTGTCCTTCAGGTAAAGCTAAACTGCCGTTCAACCAGAGGAACTGTTCGTGAAGAATAATATGATAGCCAAAGCGGCACACGGATTCTAGATGACAAGCGCCCCCGTCGAGATGCTAAGTCCCTATCGTGTGCTCGACCTCACCGATGAGCGTGGTGAGATCGCGGCCATGATACTCGGTGATCTCGGTGCCGACGTGATCAAAGTCGAACCCCCCGGCGGGTCGTCGGCACGGACGCGTGGGCCGCTACTCGGGGGAGCTCCCGAAGCGGAGCGCAGTCTTCAATTTCTTGCGTTCAATCGCAACAAGCGCTCCATCGTACTCGACCTCGTCAAACGCGCGGACCGCGACACGCTGTTACAGTTAGTGGGCAGTGCCGACATCCTGATCGAGTCGCTGCCCGACTCCTATCTGCTCAAGCACGGCATCACATTCGAGGAATTGTGCGCTACCAACCCACACCTCGTGCAGGTGCAGATCTCCCCCTTCGGGGCTGATGGCCCCGCCGCCAACTGGCCTGCTAACGATCTCACCATCGCAGCGCTGGGTGGCCCGGTCGCGCTGCAGGGCGTTTTGGAACGCCCCCCGGTACGACTCAGCGTGCCTCAGGTATGGCGTCATGCAGGAGCGGAGGCGGCCGTCGCTGCTCTGGTGGGACAGGTGCGCATGCGGCAAACCGGCGAAGCCCAACTGATCGATGTATCGGCCCAATGTGCAATGACCTGGACGTTGCTCAACTCCATGGGTGCAGCCGCCATTCAGGGACACGACTTCGAGCGAACCGGTTCGCTGGCGCAGACCGGACAAATCAGGCTGCGTCTCGTGTTCGAATGTGCCGACGGCCACGTCGTGGCGACTCCATCGCGCAAATTGCTGATGAGCGTCCAGGACTGGATGGTCGAGGACGGCCTCATCGACAGAGCCTGGTCCGATTCGGACTGGGACGCATACGAGATCAAGCTACTCGCAGGCGAAGCCACCGAAGACATCCTGGGCGCCTTCGCAATCCTGTGCAGCAAACACAATAGAAACGAACTATATGAGCGTGGTCTGCGCCTTGGCGTGACCTTTGCGCCGATCAATTCGGTCGTCGACGTGCTCGACTTCGACCATCTGCAGGAGCGGGACTACTGGCTCGACACGGCCCTGCCCAATGGGCAACAGGTGCGCGCACCGGGTCTGTTCGCGCGTATGTCCAAGACATCTCTGTCGGTGCGTCGGCCCACACCGACACTTGACCAGCACGGTGCGGAAATAAGGCGTGAACTCAACCAACGACACAAATCCGTGGCAACCATCGTGCCATCCGGGGGCAAATTACCGTTTGAGGGTCTGAAGGTGGCTGACTTCTCCTGGGTCGGGGTTGGGCCTATTTCGGCTCGATGCCTGGCGGATCACGGAGCCACGGTCGTTCGGGTCGAATCGGAGTTACGACCGGATGTTCTGCGCGGAGGACCTCCCTTTAAGGATGGCGAGCCGGGCTGGAACCGGTCACATTTCTTCGGCGACTTCAACTCATCGAAGCTCGGGCTTCTGCTGAATATGAAGGACCCGGCAGCGGTCGAAATTGCCCGGCGCCTGATTTCCTGGGCCGATATATACATCGAGAGTTTCAGGCCGGGCACTGTCGACAGTTTCGGCATCGGTTATGACGTCGCCCGTGAGCTAAATCCGAGCATTATCATGGCGAGCACCTGTCTGATGGGTCAGAGCGGGCCAGCCTCCTCGATCGCCGGTTTCGGTTATCACGCAGGCGCCATGGCAGGATTTTACGAGGTCACCGGCTGGCCTGACCTGGCGCCGGATGGGCCCTGGGTCGCATATACCGATACCATCGCACCCCGCTTTCTGCTGGCAACGCTGCTGGCCGCCATCGACCACCGTCGACGCAGCGGCGAAGGCCAGCATATCGACGCCGCACAGATCGAGATGGGTCTGCATTTTCTGGCCCCCGAGATCATGGACTATCAGACCAGTGGTCACATCGTTCGTCGCATGGGAAACCGCTCCCGCGACGCGGCCCCGCAGGGCGTCTATCCATGTGCCGGAGACGATGACTGGTGTGCCATTGAAGTTGAGAGTGACACACACTGGGCAGCGTTGTGCCGGGTCATGGGTAATCCGCCATGGACAAATGAGCCCGATCTCGACACGACAGAAGGACGACTGAAGCAGCACGACCACATCGACGCAGAGATCGCCGCCTGGACCCGCACCCATGACAGACAAGCTGTGGCCGAGCTACTGCGGAACGCCGGCGTACCGGCAGGTGTGGTCCAGCGCAGCAGCGATCTATTGCAGGACGCCCAATACGCCCACCGCGAGTTCTACCGATACCTCGATCACGCTGAAATGGGCAATATCCCATATGCGGGACATCAGTTCCGCATTGCGGGCTATCCGAGTGGGCCGCGTTTCTCCGCACCGATTCTGGGAGAGCACAGCTTCCAGGTGTTAACGGAGCTACTCGGCATGAGTGACGAGGAGATCGCTGCGGCCATTGCCGCAGGGGCGATCGCCTAGGGCAGCCAGCTTCTGGCCGCCGGGTGCCAGCGGCTGGGAGCTAGCGGCCGGGAGTTCAAGCCGGTAGCCTTTGCTCCTCGATTCCCGGCATGATCCATGGTTCGGAAACGGGTGGATTCGCGGGTGGCGGCACCCATCTTACATTCGCTCCGCCGCTTACCGTCACCTCGGTTTCATCCACATAGGTGATCTCTGTGCCGTCAATGCGAAAGGGAAGATCGTGACCCGGGTAGATGATTGAACCCGAGTCAACCACGCGCTTGATGGCTGCGTTGGCCTGCTCGGCGTCCCAAAACACCAGCGGGCACTTGCCGCTCAATGCGACGCCTGCGCTGTGCAGGGCGTCGCCTACCAGCATGCAGGTGCCGTCGTCGGTTTCCACTTCGAGACCGATGCAGCCCGGCGAGTGACCGATCAGTTCGATCACGCGGCAACCGGGCATCACTTCGTAGCCTTCGCCGACTCCCTGCAACCCTTCGATGGTATCCAGAATGGCGCCGGTCCACTGCGGCGTGGCCCAATCGTTACGGTGCGGATGGTGGCTATAGCTGATCTCATCAGGATGCAACAGCAGAGGGGCGTGATCGAACACATCGATGTTCTGCACGTGGTCCCAGTGCGCGTGGCTGACTACGTGCACGTCTATGTCCCGGGGCGTCAGGCCGCGAGCGTTCAGTTCGGCCCACAACAAGGTACGGCGGCCAACGTGGGCCGAATCGAAAACGATACGTTTCTCACCTTCCACGAGCAGGATGCTGGAGAAAGCGATGACGCCATCAGGCGAACTGGGCCCGACGCCGTGCATAAGTGCTGTTACAGTTGGCATTGTCTTATCCCTGAAGCGTTCGACTCACCCGCGCTGGGCTAACCGGTCGCTGACATGATTGATTAATCATCAGTATCGTTGACGCTATTATCCATAGTCAAGCGCAAGCTGTGGAGATCCAATGGCAGTTAAGCGGCGCGTAGAATTGCCCGGTTGACTCCTGCAACCTGTCGGACTTAGGATTGATCAACCAATCTGAGCAGATGCGAGGAGCAGTCAATCAATGAAAACAATCGATCTTTCGACCACCATTGCTGCCGGACCCGAGATTGAAATCGAGTACCAGGACCACGCTGCGGGAGCGGAGCAAATCAAGGCGTGGCTCGACGTGCCAGCGAACCTGCTAAGGGACGGTGAAGGATGGGCTGTGGAAAGATTCACCAATTTCGGTACCCACTCCAGCACCCACATCGATGCTCCCTGGCACTACAACAGTCAAATAGAGGGGAAGCGTGCCCAGACCATCGATGAATTGCCGCTGGAGTGGTTTTTCAACGATGCCGTCCTGTTCGAAATGAGACACAAGCAAGATGGTGATCCGGTTACCGTAGAGGAGATCGAAAGTGAACTGGATCGCATCCAGTATGAGTTAAAACCGTTGGATATCATCCTGATAAGAAATGGCCAGGACGAATTCTACGGTCAAAGAGATTACATACACCGTGGTTGCGGCGTCACGGCAGAGGCCACACGGTGGCTCTATGATAAAGGCATTCGCGTGATGGGCATCGATGCCTGGGGGTGGGATGCGCCCCTTCGCATGGAAGCCAAAGATGCCGTTGAACGCGGCGGCCGGGAGATATTCTGGGCAGCACACCAGGCCGGTATTGCCTATTCCCAGATTGAACGACTGGTGAACCTGGCGCCCTTGCCGACCAGCGGATTTAAGGTCGCCTGTTTTCCTTTGAAGATTAAAGACGGCAGCGGCGCACCAGCCCGAGTGGTGGCCCTACTCGATGAATGAATACCAATAAGTGAGATCACTCCCATGACAGACTTTGGCTTGATTACCTTTCCAACAGACGTAGCAATGCAACCCGCGGAACTGGCCGAGTGGGCTGAAAAAGCTGGCTACGAATCGCTGTTCTTCGCCGAACACACCCACATTCCGACCAGCCGCAAGTCACCTTTCGGTGCTGATAACCGGTTGCCGGAATATTACAAACGAGCTTACGATCCGTTCGTTGCCCTGGCATCGGCGGCGACTGCCACGGACACGTTGAAGCTCGGAACGGCCATCTGTCTCGTCACCGAACACAACCCCATCACGCTGGCAAAGACGGTAGCCACGCTGGATCAGATTTCCGGCGGACGCGTAGTACTGGGAATCGGAGCCGGCTGGAACGCAGAAGAGATGGCAGATCACGGCGTCAACTTCAAGGAACGCTGGAAGGTGACCAGGGAACGAGTACTGGCTATGCGCGAATTGTGGACCAAGGATGAAGCTGAATATCACGGCGATTTCGTCGACTTCGAACCCACATGGTCCTGGCCGAAGCCGGTTCAACCGGGCGGCCCACCTGTCTTGTTAGGAGCGGCCTCCAAGTGGGTGCCGGAACGGGTCATCGACTACTGCGACGGCTGGTTTCCGATCGGCACTCCGGACGACCTGCGACCCCTTGTCGACCAGATCCGGACGGCTGCCACCAATGCAGGACGTTCGTTCGAACAGGTTCAATTGACGCTTGGTTCCTACACCCTTTCCAGACGTGAGCCGTTTCTCGATCCCAGCGAAGTACAAGCCTTCGTCGACATGGGGTTCACGCGGATTGTTTTGCCGTTTCGACCACAGGCTGCCGAAAAGCAGCGTGCTGTATTGGCCGACTATGTGGAATACATCAAGCAGTTTCAATAATGATCTATGTGACCAGCCTGTTCGACATGCCGTCTTACGCACGCAGCCTGCGTCCGGAATACCTTGTATCGATTATCCAACCGGAGTTCCAGCCCGAGACGCCGCCTGAAATAGAAGTGGCCAAGCACCACCGCGTGGCGGTGCACGACATATCGGAACCGGCGTTCGGATCGATTCACACGCAGGATGAACATATCCAGGATCTGATCGGATTTCTTCTCGCCTGGCCCGCCCAAGAGTCGCTGCTGGTTCACTGTTACGCCGGTATCAGTCGTTCGACGGCCGTAGCACTGATTGCCCTGACGACAAAGTATAACGGATCTGAAATGGACGCGGCTCTGGCATTGCGCGCGGCAGCACCTCACGCAAGTCCCAACCGCCTGATCATTTCACTGGCGGATCGACTGTTGGGGCTGGACGGTCGCCTGATTTCTGCACGCGACGCCATGAGTGCCCCAATACCGGCTCAGGAGGGTCCCTTGGTAGAATTGTCAGTCAGCGACTAATCTGAGATTCCCACAAGAAGGGGCGACCATGCCGAATACCGAAATCAATGGCATCAATCTATATTATGAGATCCACGGCAGTGGGTTTCCGCTACTGTTCGTACACGGCGGCTTTGGTGGGCTGGGAACCGGTGTCGGTAGCGGCGCGCCCGCATGGCTGGGAAAATTCACTGACGACTTCGAGGTAATCCTCTATGATCGCCGCTCATCGGGACGATCCGGCTACTCCGAAGAAACACACAGCATGTCTCAGTTCGCCAGTGATATCCAACAGTTGCTGGTTCACCTTGGCCACGATTGCGCCCACATATGGGGAACGTCAGCGGGAGGACCCATCTCCCTCACGTTTGGCTTTGAGCATCCTCATGCTGCCCGGAGCCTGGTCATTTCAGATTCCGCTCCCTGGTTGTCGCGGGATGCCGACCTGCTGTCAGCGCTGCGGCGCCGAATAGAGATACTTGAAAAGGATGGTCCTGACGCCGCCTATCAGGCACGGCGCAACGAGGGAACGGTAGGTCTTGATCTGTTTGCTGCAAACCGGTCGCCGACACACCCGACCGCGGCATCGCCGGACCCTCCACCCAAAGAAGAACGCACGCAGACCCCTACCGGGGCCGATGCTATTCGAGCGCAATTAGCCAATGTGCCTCGAGCGGAGAGAATTGCAAAATATGCAGGCGAGTTGCGTACCTATCGTGCCTATCTTGATTGGGACGGCAGCGAACCATTCCGTCAGTTGTCGATGCCGGCTATGGTCCTGTACGGAACTGAGGATCGCGTCTTTCCAGACGCAGGATGGGAACAACTCTGCGCCGGCAAGCACGAAGTGACCTACCGAGCTTACCCGGGCGTCGGCCATGGTCTAACCGCAAGAGCACCCCACGCCATCGACGAGATCCATGCTTTCCTGTTGGCGAATTCCCCCTGAAGAGAATCCGCCAACGTGCCTATAGAGGTGCTGAGTGGAGAAAAGAGCATTCGATACATGGACATCAAGCGATAGATTCAATGCGAGAAAAACAGTCCGCGTCAATCACAATTCTCAATCGATCACGGGCATTGTCTCTCAATAGTTTTGAATGATAGACTTGCTCCATGCAGCTATCCAAAGCACAAAGAGCAAAAATCAGCGGTCTCGGCAAACAAGAACTCCGGGAAGAGCTAAACGGCGAGGGACGTTCTCGTTTTGGTCAGGACTCGCGCTGGTATATTCAGCAATGTCTTGACGGCTTAGTGGAAGAGGAGCAAAGAGCGGAGAAAGAGCAGCAACAGGCGTTACGGGAAAAAGAAATCAGCACTGCGCAGCGCGCCTTAACCGTGAGCACGGAAGCCAAAGAGTCCAGTGAAAGAGCAAACTCACTCAGTGAGCAAGCCAATTCACTCAGCAGGGGAGCGGACGCAAAGAACTGGATAGCCATCGGCATCTCACTGCTTGCATTGTTGCTGGCTGCGATCAGCTTCTCCATAGGCTAGACCCACCCTAACGACATCACACCCGTTGCTGCTCATGCCCTGAAGGAAGACTGTATGCATCAATCTGACACACGCGATAGGTTCTATTCAGAATTCAAACAACTGCGCGAAAACGACCCCGTTTCGAGAGATGGTGAAACAGGTCCCTGGCGAGTAGCGCGCTATGACGATGTCCGCGACGTGCTGCGGGACGATGGGACGTTTTCATCCAAGGTTTCTCTGCGCGCACAAAGTCCGGAAGAGTCACCATCCATGCTCTTTAGCGACCCACCCGTCCACAACCGACTTCGCAAACTCGTTAGCCGCGCGTTTTCCCCACAACGGATCGGGGGCCAGCGAGAGCGGATTGCAGAACGTTGTCAGCAACTGGTAGGCCAGATGGTGCAGAAGGATCAGCCTGACCTGGTTCATGAACTCGCGTCGCCCCTGCCGGTCACCGTTATCGCAGACATGCTGGGGGTGGTGGACGGTAACATGCGCGAGTTCAAGCGCTGGTCGGACATCATCTTCGGCAATATCGGTGAGATTCTTCTCGGTGAGCCCGATGAGGCGGTGATGAAAGCATCAGACGAGATGAACGCGTACTTCCTGGCCAGAATAGACCGACTCCGGGATCAGCCGGAGCAACACCTCCTCAGCCAGCTGGTTCACATAGAAACGGACGAGGGGCATCTGACGGACGCGGAATTACTGATGTTCTGCAGACTTCTTTTGATAGCAGGTAACGAAACTACAACCGGTTTGATCAGCGCCTGCGTACGCATTTTCCACGAGCTGCCCTGGACATTCAGCCGCTTGAAGAGCGATCCGAGCTGTATTGAATCATTCGTGGAGGAAACGCTGCGCTTTTATGCACCCTTCCAGATGACAATTCGTCGTACCACCCGCGACGTAGAGATCGCCGGTACAAAGATCAGTAAGGGCGAGATCGTCCTCCCCTTGATCGCTTCGGCCAACCGTGATGAGAGTATCTTTACCGATGCAGATCAATTCATTGTGGAGCGTGAGCCAAATCCCCATCTAGCCTTCGGGTTTGGTATTCACAATTGTCTGGGTGCACCCCTGGCCCGCCTGGAGGCCCAGATCGCGGTAGCATCGCTGATCGAGCGTCTGGATGGAATCTCGCTGGTGGAACACGATCCTGAAGTGTTAAGCCGCTTCGGTGGACCGGAGCGACTGGCCGTCAATATTCAACGGGCCGCCTGACTAGTACCAAGTCATCACTACCGAGAGTATCCCGCCATGACAGAGCCTATCGCAACTACCATCTACGGCAAGGTGAGGCCCAAGATCAAGGACAACGGCATCCTGGAATTCAGGGGAATTCCCTATGCTCAAAGTACAGGTGGCGACAGGCGTTTCCTGCCCGCGGCACCACCGCAGGCCTGGGGAAGAACCTTCGATGCAACTGCCTATGGCCCGGCATGTCCCCAGGCGGCGATGGAGAACACCGCGATCGTCCAAAACGAAGACTGTTTAAGGATCAATGTCTGGACTCCGGGACTGGATGCCAATGCTCGAAGACCGGTAATGGTGTGGTTGCACGGCGGAGCATTCCGCTCCGGGTCCGCTGCAGGCCCAATGACAAACGGAACTACACTGTCGCGGGATGGTGATGTGGTCGTGGTGAGTCTCAATCACCGGCTCAATCTGTTTGGCTTTCTGTATCTGAAGGAGTTGTGCAGCGAACTCAGCGGCGAGCCCTGTGCCGCATCCGGCAACGCCGGCATGCTGGATATCGTCTTTGCCCTTGAGTAGATCCGCGACAATATCGAGCAGTTCGGTGGTGACCCCGGCAACGTAACCGTCTTCGGAGAGTCCGGTGGCGGCCGCAAGGTCAGCATGCTGCTTGGCATGCCGGCGGCAAAGGGCCTATTCCATCGCGGTATTATCGAGAGCGGCGCGCATCCACGAGGCGTCCCCGCTCAGTTGGCGCACAGATTTGCACAAGGGTTGTTCGAGTGGCTTGGCCTGACGCCCGGTGACCTGCCGGCTTTGCAGAACATCCCCGCAGACGATCTGTTCAGAGAAACCGCTGGATATATTAGCACGGCTAAAGATGCTCAAATTCCGGGCGGTTTGGGTGGTCGCTGGATGATGCTGTCGCCGGTCGTGGATGGCACCTTTTTGCCAGCCCACCCGTTCGATCCTGCCTCGCCCATCGGACAGGATATTCCCTTTATCATCGGCACCAACAAGGATGAAATGGCGCTCTTCTACGCCGGTGAAGAAAACGCCGGAAATATTACCGAGGAGAAACTGATAGAGCGGCTGCAGCCGGTACTGGGTGAAAGGACGCAAGCGGTCATCGACATTCACCGACGCAATCGTCCACAAGAGACCCCATGGGACCTGCTGGTATCCATTGCCAGTGAAGATCGACGCCTGTTGTCCATCGAAACCGCGGAACGCAGATGCGAGTCCGGCGGCGCTCCGGTGTATATGTAGAGTCTGCTCATAAAGTTGTTAAGAAGGTTAAGACCCCATCGCCCAGCCAGCCAACCCGGAAGCTGGGTTCTTCCTGCACCAACCTGACAATATAGCAAGGGTGTGTTTCAG
>PVBE012752500.1_pt1 | contig 35876 bp, 31 predicted proteins | sample 1631181 | NCBI WGS metagenome assembly PVBE01 (sample SAMN08397723, study PRJNA350692) | Marine metagenome, whole genome shotgun sequencing project. | isolation source: water | place: Pacific Ocean | collected 2012-04
GCACTGAGTTGAGCTGGCGATTGCCTCCGCGATTTAGCCGGTGGCTACTTCGCCCGGTTCCTGTGCGATACGCGCTGAAACTCGGCCAACCGCCGATCGACGGCAAGCAAGGGATCGGTGAGCTGGAACGCTGCGAAATCGATCCGCCGAACCGCCCTATCAAAGGCAGCAATCCCTCAAAAAGCGACGTACAAGCGTGATATTCTCCGATTTAGACCACATTCCCCATAGAACGATCAACCAAAGAGGTATATAAGACGCTTGCGATGCCCTGACTGCGGTGGGGCCGACCTCAAGGTCACCGACAGCCGCGAAAATGTCGACAGTGTCCGCCGGCGGCGCGAATGCAACGAATGCGGGCGGCGTTTCACAACCTACGAGCGACTCGAGCAATTCACATGCCCTCGCTGCGAGTCCGCCGAATCGCGAGTCGTTGTCATCGAGCAGCTCAAGAGCGGTGTCAGGAGACGGCGCGAGTGCCTTAACTGCGGGAATCGATTCAGCACGTCAGAGCGTCCAGACATGGCCAAGCTACTGGTCGTAAAGAGGAACGGACAGCGAGAGGAATTCGATCGAACGAAGATCTTCGAAGGCATACGCCTGGCTTGCCTGAACCGGCCCGTATCGGCCGAGGAAATGGAAGCGCTCGTGGACACTGTGTCGAGCAAGCTGATGGAATTGGGCCTTTCGGAAGTACCGGCCCGACGCATCGGCGATCTGGCGATAGAGGAGCTTCGAAAACTCGACGAGGTCGCCTACGTGAGATTCGCTTCGGTATACCGCCGATTCGAAGATGTTGACAGCCTGGAACAAGTGATCGGGGAGATCAAGAAGTACCGCGAAACCCGGGCGCTCGAAGACGTTCAGCCGAGACTGATTCCCGACTAGGTCGCCGGCGCAGAAACGACCTCAGAATCGACACAGGCCAGCGGACACAGACTGAGCGGCCGGCAGCTAATAAGCCCCCTTGCCCGTCACCACGACCCAGATGGTCTTCCAGAGGATGGTGATGTCCAATAACGGCGAATAGTTCTGAATGTAAAACAAATCGTATTCGACGTTATCGTTCAGTGGCCGGTCACCACGTCCCTGAATTTGCCACCACCCGGTCATCCCTGGCGGCACCGAAAGCCGTTGCCGTTGCCATGCCTCATATTTCCCGACAACCCAGGGCAACTCGGGTCGGGGTCCGACGAGGCTCATCTCCCCTCGCAGCACGTTCCAGAGTTGCGGAAGCTCGTCGAGACTCGTGCGGCGCAAAAAGCGGCCGACAGTCGTGACGCGAGGATCGTCCGCTCTCTTGTAAGCCTCGGTGTCCTCGTTCGACTCGCCCTCCGGCAGCACCTTCATCGTCCGGAATTTAATGATCCAGAACAGCCGACCATTTTCTCCAACCCGTTGCTGGCGGAACAGTACCGGTCCGCCTTCCAATACGATCAGGGCAAGCGCCGCGAAGAGCATCGCCGGGGCAAGGACCACGGCGGCGATGCTTCCCAACACCACATCGAACATTCTCTTTACGAAACTGTCGAAGCCCGCGATTACCGGCTCGCGGATGCCTATCAGGGGGATCCCCCACAGGTCTTCGGCCCGCGCCCTGACACTGACGATATTGAACAGATCCGGAACCACTCGAATCCTCACGGGAAGGGTCTGGCAGACCGTAACGATCTGCCGAATCCGGTCATACGAGCGCGACGGTAAGGCAACGATGACCTCAGCAATCGGGATGTGCTCGATCACGTCGGCAAGCTCGTCGCACTGGCCCAATACCGGTATTCCGTCGATCTCACTTCCGACGATCTCAGCGTTGTCGTCGAGGAAGCCGACGATGTTATAGCCCGTCCATGGTCGATTCCGCAGAAGACCGACGATCTGCCGCCCCACCGGACCGGCTCCAGCGATTATGAGCGGTCGCGCAAGCCCGATTCCGAAACTCGACCGCATGGCCAACCGCATCATCCAGCGAAGGTTTACCAGAAACAGCAGATCGAGCACGTAGAAATATGCGAAAAGCAGTCGGGATAGATACTCGACCTTCGTCAAGAAAAAGTACGCGAAAAGGAGGACGAATGCGACTGAAACCGCGGGAACGAGCATTCGAATCTCGTCCACCACGGTAAACATTCGGCGCGGTTCGTAGACGTTAAAAACATATAAGAGAAAGGCCCAAATCCCGGCTACTGCCAGAAAGTGACGCCATGAGATCCACGCGAGCTGCGCGCCGTCACCGAATCCAATCGGGAGCTCGTGTCTAAGCGCATCGGCAAGAAACAGGGCACCGAGGGTCAAACCGATGTCGGCCGCGAAGAGGAGCAAAATTACCCTACGAGTACGGCTAGTCACCGACTTTGTCTCTCGCGAGTTCTCGATACAGCGTCGAGATTCTCCTCACCATTTCCGCTCGGCTAAATCGCGCCGAAACTTCCGCCTGTGCGGCCTTTGCGATCTTGGCCGCCTCATCTGAATGTGTCAACAGACGCAGCACCAGCTTCGTGATCTTGTGCGGCCGTCCCGGCTCGACGAGAAGACCCGTGCGGCGGTCATCAATTACATCGTGAGTTCCGACCGCGTCGGTGGCGACGATTGGAACACCCGCGTCCATGGCCTCCATTATCGTGTATGGCAACCCTTCCCATCTCGACGCCAGCACAAATACGTCAAACGCCGGAATAAGCCGCCTGGCATCGTCAACGTAGCCGGGAAGCAGAACGTTATTCCGAAGTCCGTACCGCGCGATCGCCGCCTCGACTTGAGGTCGCATCTCCCCGTCGGAGAGCCACGCGAAAACGACGTCAGGATCGGCGGCGACAAGCTCCCTTGCGACGGTCACAAGGTCGAGCGGCGCCTTCTGGGGCGTGAATCGAGAAATTGTCCCGACCACGACCGCTTCCGGCGAGATATTGAGCCGCGCACGTGCTTCGCCGCGGCTCAGGCACTCCACGTGGTCGATGCCGTTCTCGACCAGGTTGGCGCGACCGGGCTCGATGATTCGGTCTTCGATGGCCTTCTGGTACTCACCCGTCGAAAGCGTAATCATCCGGTCAGTGCGCGCCCCATGGATCCTCTCCAGGTATTTGAACAGATTGAACCGGACCGGATCCTCGAAGTTGAGATAGTAAAAACCATGCGGTGAATAAACGACCCGCGCATCGGGATCGACCAGAGCTGCAAACCTGCCCAGGAATCCGGCCTTCGAACTGTGTGAATGTATTATGTCAAACCGATTGCGGCGAATCAGCATCGCCAACGAAACTAGAGCCCGCGCGTCGCGCAGCGGATCGATCTTGCGCACCATGTGAATCAGATGAACTGGAATGCTCGCCCGCTCCATATCGGCGACGAAGGACGTATCGCCGCGGGCCTCCGAACGAACGGGAGGACAGGCCACGTGGACGTCGAACTCTGTCGGATCGAGGCCTGAGCAAAGATCCAGGAGATGCCGCTTCGTGCCGCCAATGGTGGCTTCGAGAATCTGCAAGACTCGGATGCGCGTCAACAGCTTGGTGTCCAGGCGCGGCCGAGCGTCAAGAAAACTCTGACTCAATCCAATGCAACTCTTCCCGAATCCCCTGGTCGAGTGGGTGACTTGGAGCCCAGCCCAGGACCTCACGGGCAGCGGTGATATCGGCGCGGCTATGCCGCTGTTCGCCCTTGAACGGCGGTGAGGATTCTCTGCGGAATGTGCGGCTCGCGATTCTCTCGATGTCCGCGAGATAGTCATTCAGAGTTTTGTGTACGCCGCCGCCGATGTTGAACACCTGCCCGTGTGTCTCGAGCTGCGAAGCTCGGACCACGGCCTCAACCGCGTCGGTTACGTATGTGACCTCGCGAGTTTGGCCGCCGTCGTCATAAACGGTGACGGCCCGATCCTCGAGCAGCGCCCGGATGAAGATGTGAAATGCCATGTCGGGTCGCTGCCTCGGCCCGTACAGCGTGTAGAACCGCAGGGTCGTCACGGGCACGTCGAAGTTGAAACGGTATGCCTCGGCGAGTTTTTCGCATGCAACCTTAGTGACGGCGTAATACGACTCGGGGCGCAACGGCGTGGTTTCAGGCGTCGGCAGCGGTGGGTCGCGGCCGTATGCAGACGATGTTGACGCAAGCACCATCTTTTTGGCGCCAGGGACTACCCGCATCGCCTCAAGCAGGCGCTGAGTGGCAAGAATGTTGTCGTGGACGTACGCATCGAAAACCGCTCCCCACCCACCCCGGACTCCCGCGCGGGCGGCCATATGAAATACGTAGGTCGCGTCCCGAATGAGATCCTCAAGATCGAGTTCGACGAGGTCGCCGTGGACGAATCGGAAGGCCGAGTTTTCTGCCAGTCCTTCCACGTTGCGACGCTTGAGAGCGGGATCGTAGCTGTCAGTCAAGGCGTCGATTCCAACAACCGAGTGCCCGGCGTTCAACAGGTATTCCGACAGGTGCGATCCAAGAAAGCCAGCGGCGCCCGTGACGATACTCACGGGGCCTTTCAATTGTTCGCCACCGCAGCGTCCAGCGCCCTTTTCCAGCGATTTATCCGCCGAGTAATTTGTCATACAGCCCGGACATCTTTGTAAGCATTTGCTCGGCGGAGAAACGCTGTTCAAACCTATCGCGGCCCTGCTCGCCCATGGTTCTTGCCGTTTCTCGGTCCTCGATGAGTTTGACCAGACTCGACGCGAGCCCCGCCGGGTCGCCGGCGTCAACGAGATATCCCGTTTTGCCGTCAACCACTACTTCGGGTATTCCGCCCACCCTGGTTGCAACAACCGGCCGGCGCGCCCGCATGGCTTCCAGGAAAACCAGCCCAACACCCTCCCAGCGAGATGACATGGCGAATACGTCGCAGGCGGCCATCAGATCGCCCACGTCGCCGCGAACTCCGGTGAAGATTACCGTGTCACCGATTCCGAGCGCAGCGGTGAGTCGCTCGAGACCCTCAACGTACTCCTCTCCGCCCAACTGAGTGCCACCGACCAAGAGCAGGCGTGCGGATTGAATGCGCGCGGTCACATCCTTCCACGCCCGAAACAGGGTTTCGTGATCTTTTTGCGGATCGAGTCGCGCAACGCAAAGCACCAAGGGGACGCTTTGATCTACTCCCAAATCGGCTCGCGTGCGATCGATCGCGTCGGGCGACGATTCGCCAACATCGTCAATTCCGTAGTAGACGACGGCGATTTTCGGTCCCTCCAAGTGACCGGTCGTCGCAATGTACTCGGCGACCGAGGATGAAACCGCGATCACAACGTCCGCAAACCGCGTCATTAATCCGTGAATCTGACCGTAACCAGGGTTTTGAAGTACAGACTCACAGTTATGCTTTGAGCTCACAATCACGGACGCTCCACCGGCACGCCCGGCCAGCGCTCCCCAAATGTCGGCTTTGAGCAGGTGAGTGTGGACGATCGCGTATTTCCCAGCTTTTATATGGCGCGCAAATCGCCATAGCTCAAGAGGCGAAGGAAAGCCGCCTAGCCCGAACTGGTCTAATCGTTCCGCCAGATCGGCGATCTGAGGCGCTAGATCCGGGTCTTTGAAATACGCGACATCCATTGCGTAACGGTCGCGAAGCCCCTTCAAAACCGTTAGCAGGTGGCTCTGCGCCCCGCCCACGGCGAGCGACGTTATCACGTGAAGGATTCGGGGTCTGGGTGGGCTCAAGCGGAGACGGCTCTCAGATACGACTCCATGGTCAAGCGAGCCTGCCGCGCAAGTGTAAAGCGCTCTTCGACGCGACTGCGGCCCGCCAGTCCAAATCGCCTTCTCAACTCGGGGTCGCTCAGCAGGGCAGCGAGCTTCGTCGCGAAGGTGCTCTGGTCGGCCGGATCAACAAGGTAGCCGGTCTCGCCGTCGACCACGATTTCGGGTCCGCCTCCCAGCGAGCTGGCCACGACCGGCCGCCCCGTGCTCATCGCCTCAATATTGCCGAGGTTGAAAGGATCGGCGTACGTTGACGGCGTTACGACGACATCGGCCTTCGATACCGCATCGCGAAGAGCGGCTTGGTCCATCCATCCCGTTATCTCAACATTTTCCCGCAGACCGAGCTTTTCCGCATAAGCCAGCAACGCGGGCTCGTATCGCGGGTTGTCTCCGGCAAACACCAGCGAGGGCCGGTCCGCCGGGCTGAGCCGCGAAACGGCGTCGAGCAACGCCTCCGTCCCTTTGAAGGCCGTGAGCCGTCCCGGCAACAGAACGACGGGCCGCTCCGCGGCACCAATTCCAGACTTGCTGGCTGAATGGTCCGCGAGCGGCCATTCGTCGAGCGGTATCCCGTTGTGAACCGTTGTGACCCGATCGAATCCGTTGAGTTTCAGAGCGTGTCGCATGAGATCGCTGATCGCCAGAATCTCGGCAACGGCGGATCGAACGATCTTCCGGATCAGCGGCCGTCGAAGCGGGTTGTAGCGCAGGCGCTGACACTTCGCGCATCCGGTCCACCGCGGGACGAAGTCGGATGGTCCGGGAGTACACGGCAGACGGTCGCAGCAGAATAGAAGGAAATCGTGTGAGGTGAGAACGACCGGCGAGCCAACCTTGGCGGCCACGCGCAGAGAACCAAACGAAAGATAGTGGTGGACGTTGTGGCCATGGACCACATCCGGCCTGAATCTACTGAGTGCCCTCCCCACCTCAAGCTGAACTCGGGGATTGAACACGCCGAGGAAATTCCTGAATCTTTCAGGGTATCGCGAATAAATGCGAAAAACTCGCACGCCATCCATCTCGTCCTCGCCTGCTTCACGGATGTTTTGCACGGTGGTCAGAACCAGAATCTCGTGGCCCTCGGACGCGAAGTGCCGGGCAAGCCGTTGCACGACGATTCCGGCTCCGCCCCGATTCAGTGGCGGATAGAAGTCGGCCAGATACGCGATTTTCAATTCCCAACGTCACCTAATAGAAGTCGAGGCACCTTTGTGCGATTCCCTTCCACGTAAATCTCCTCAACACATCGTCCCGCGCATTTTGTCCCATGTTTTTCGCAAGCTCGGGTTGCTCGACCAACCGCGCGACGACGGTTCGAACCGCCTCTGACGACCCGGGCTCTACAATAAAGCCGGTTTTGCCTTGGTCGACGATTTCCGGCATACCGCCGGCACTCGTGCACACCACAGCCGTTCCGCACGCCATGGCTTCCAGTAGGACAAGTCCAACCAACTCGGGCAGCGCCTGCTTGCGCCCCCGGTAGTCCTCATACACCGAAGGCAAGACTAAACACTGCGACGATGACAGCAGGGCAATGACCTCCTCGTCGCTGGCCGACGTGTAAAACTCCACCTTGCGCCCGGCCGCCAATTTTGTGAGAAACGCCAAGTACTCTTCATCGATGGCCCGTCCAACGATCTTCAATAATGCGCCGTCGGGCATTCCTTGAATCAAATGCTCGACGCCCTTGTGTGGAAGCAGCCTTCCGAGATATAGCACCTGACCGGCCATCTTGGCCGCGACCGGCCGATATCGCTCGGCATCGACTCCGGCGTAAATGATCTCAACCCGGCGACCAACGTATGGCATTGACCTGGCCGCAAACTCGGACTGGGAGAGCTGGGCGTCGATCCAGCGTCCGATTCGCAGACGGCGGACCAGGTTCGAACCGCCGCCGCCATGGTCTGTAACGAAAACACGCTTGCGCGTGATCCGGCCCAAGACGGTGGCCAGGGCGGATGCCGTTGAACGGAACTGGTGACAATGGATCACGTCAGCCCACAGACAGTGGCGCAGGAAGGCCAAATTGACCGGATCGTGCACACGGCCCGCGACGCTCCATCGCGCTCGCTCGATCCGAACGTCGAGATCGTCGATCCGGCGTTCGTCGGCGGATGGACCGAAAGCGACGAGACGCGCGGTGGTCAATGAAGCCATGGCCCTCGCAAGCTCAAGAGCGTATCGCTCGGCCCCACCATAGGAATCATCGTCGCCGAACAACCGGGGGACGATATGGAGCACCTTAGGTCGGTCTCTATGCGGGGCCTGTGGTCCCACTCGCATCCTTCCTGTGGGCCACGATCATCTGGCCGCCGCCCGATTCGTCATCTTCGACGCGCATTAGCGCCAGCTTCGAAATCGCAATTGCCCACACGTAAGCCCATATCTTTTTGGGCAGCAGCTGTCTCCGCTCCAGACCGCGAACGATGTCGAGCAGGCGACGCCCCCAAAGCCTGGCGATCATCAAGTTGTCCAGACGCTCCCACACTCTCTGGGAACGGTACGGCAGCAGATATTTGTGACGGTCCACGATCAGGCCTTCCTTGCCCAACAGACCTGTCCATTCATCCAGGCCGCGATAGTGGTAATGGCCCAATCGCTCATTGACCGCTGCAACCCGTTCCGGTTCGTCAAATCCGAGCAGATTCGCCTCGAACGCGTCGCTGGGCGTCGAGAAAATAAAGCTTCCGCCGGGCTTCAATACTCGGGCGATCTCCTGCAGGACGAGTGCGTCGTCGGGAATGTGCTCAAGAACGCAGATGCTCACAACCGATCCAAACACCTCATCGGGGAACGGCAATGCCGTGGCATCGGCCGTCGTCAAGCCCTGGTAAGCCTCCCTGACGCGTGCGGCGCGCGTTTCGGAATGCACGCGATCCAGGCCAAATATTGGCCAATGGGATCGCAGGGCGATTTCGCCAACGTCGCCGTTGCCACAGCCCAGATCGAGCACGGGGGCTGAGAACATGATTTCCTTCATCTCCAGCAACTCCAGCGTTCGCCAGAGGCAAATAGCGGGTTGGTGAAAGTGAGTGGCCATCAAGCTTTGAAATATCTCCCGCGCCGACATGCCGACCACTGCCGGCGGAAACGGGTTACTCATTATGGGGAGCTGGTTACGAGCTCGATCATTTCGGCGAGTCGCTTGCCGTAGGTGTGTTCGTTCAAGACGCGCTCGCGAGATTTTGCCGCCACCGTCCGGCGCTCGTCGGGTCGGTCTACGTAGTGGCGGACCAGCTCAACCAGCTCGTCCGTATTCGCGTACGTGACCAAGTCGTTGGGCGGATCGAACAGTTCGTGCAGCGAAGATCGATCATCTACGAGCTGAAACGCTCCGCAGGCGGCGGCCTCGAAGGTGCGCATGTTGCAGCCATCGACGATCTGAGGGTGATGGACGTTGAGCACTATCTTGCTCGCGCGGTACGCGGCCGCGACACGGCTCGCAGGCAGCAACGTTCGGCCGCGCAGGCTGTTTCTTACAGCGTAATCCGACGGCAACGTTTCCCAGCCTCGTCCGAATATCGCGAGATCAACGCCGGATCGCGCAACGGATTCCAGAACCTCGACCCTGTGCCAGTTTTCGGGCAGATGGCCCATCTGGTGCCGTGAGTCTCCAACGAAAATCACGTCGGACCCGTTTACACTCTCCTCGCCATCGGCCGAGTAGACATCTGGATCGGCGGCATGTGGTAGGACCTTTACCTGCCGTGCCCCGTGTTTCTCGACGTCGACGCCGTAATGGCCGTCCGTGAGGAGAAACCAGTCGTAAACGTCCAGGCTGCCGATTATGTTCGGAAACCAAAACGGATTGTCACCGCACCATTGAACCAGCGGACCCGACAGGGAATTCTTGACGATATGTAACGTCTCCGGAAGGAATACTTCGCCCTTGATTACGAGGAGAAGATCGGGCTTGAACTCTTGAACGCCTTCGAGAAGACGGACGTTATCGTCCCGCGCCGACTCGAATATCCGCTCCACCTTGAAGCGCGAGTCGCCGATCAATCGACGGCGGACTCGGTCGCGAAATCCAATCGGCGCGTTCAGGTCGGTACTGTACAAAAAAAGCCGAGTCTCATGACCAAGCTTTTTCAGTCCGGCGGCCACATAGTCGGCCAGCGCGCCAGTATCCCACCATGGACCGGCCACGAAGATTCTCAATCGCCTATCACTTGCGGTTACCAACAGCGTTCAAGCTCGGGGTCATCGCGCCTCCATCTCTGCTGCCGCGGCTGGTCCCCGGCGGCCGAGTCGTAGCGCATTCAGGCCCTCGGCGCGCAAACTCTCACCGTCCAGAGCATAGATCGCCGCCGCGTAGCCGGCGACGAGAATCATGCTCGACAACACAAGCAGTGGAATGTTTGCGGCAAGCGGACGGACGAAGAAGAAACCAACGAGACCGGCAACCGCGGCGGCCGCCGCCGGGTACGCCACGGGACGGAGAATGTTCAGCCCCAAAAGTCTCTTAGTAACGAAATACAGATACACAAACGCGCCGAACTGGCTTCCAACCAGAGCGACTGCCACCGCCCGATAGTCCATTCCAGCCGCCACGAGAACGCCGGCCAACATCCAGGCCCCAGCGGCCCAGATCGCCGAAACGGCCAACAACCTCCCGCTATGGCCCATGGCGTTCAAGACCGGATATACCAGACCGTTAATCGGAACCAGCATGGCGTTGACGGCCAAGATATAGAGCACCGGTACGGCCGGAGCCCACGTATCGCCATAGATCAAATCGGCGATTTCTTCCGCGAACGCGAGAACCAGCGCGAAGAAGGGAAACGTCAGCAGGCAATTCCACTTGAGCGCCAGCCGTGCTCCCGCGCGTACAGCTTCAATGTTCCTCTGGGCGCGCGAGAAGGCTGGCAGGCTGACCCGGGCGACCAGTTGAGTGAGGATCAGCGGCTGTTGAGCGATCTTGTCTGCCCAGCTCAAAAAGCCGGTTGCGGATCGTCCGAATGCTCCGGGCCCGAGGATCGGTATCAGGCTGTCCTTGAGCATCAGCAGAATCCGTTGTCCCTGGAACTTGGCTCCAAAATTGACGCTGCCCAGGAGTCGCGATCGATCGATCGTCAGAGCCGGCTTCCACGGATGCAGGAAGAGCAGCAACACCGTTGGAACAACACTCGCGCCGACGTGCGCGGCGACAAGGGCCCAGGGGCCAGCTCCCGCCGCGGCAAGGGAAATTCCGGCAGCATAGAACCAGACCGTGCCGGAAACGTCGGCCATGGCCAGTCTCGCGAATCGTAGGTGCCGCTCGAGCATCGCGGCCGGGACAGCCCGAAATGCGCTGAGCAGCACCGACAGGCCAAATGCCCGGATAAGCCACGGATCCGGTGAGCCTTCGTCCAGTGCGTCAAGAATCAGGGGGCCGACGAAGAATATGAAAGTTGCCGCCGCTGCCACCAACAAGACCTGCACGGAAAATATCGTCCGGAGATCGCGCTCTTCGGGCTCATCCGGCGATTGAATCAGCGAAGCGGCAAGCCCTACGTCGCTGAACTGTTTGATGATCCCGGCCAAAAATGCCACGGGTACGATCAGTCCGAACACTTCAGGCAGAAGTAGTCGATAGAGAGCGACGTCTCCCGCAAACGCAAGGACGCGCATGGTCCCCTCACGAGCCCCGAGGGCGACAACACCGCCGACGGCTCGACGGCTCAATGCCCTCTGTGCGGAACTATCCGCCACGTACGATCGCTCCAGAAAGGACACTCGGTAACCGAATTCCCGGTCCGATCCCGCTAGCCGACGCTGGCAAGATTTCAATCATTTGCAGCTGGGCTCGCGATCCGGCGCGCACGAGATTTCGTTCGATGCCGTCAAACGCTCTTTCCGTTCACAACTCGCTGGAAGACGTCGAGCATGCCTCGAACGGTGCTATCCCAGGAAAGCTGCCGAGCCCGCCGTCGACCGCCGTCGCCGAGCGCCCGCGCCTCGGCTGGATTTGAGAGTAGACGGTCGATCGCAGCCGCGGTGGCCGCAACGTCGTGCTGCTTGACCAAGATTCCGTTCTCCTCCGGAATCACCGGCTCCTCCGCGCCGGAATCGAACGTTCCGATCACCGGCGCTCCGCATGCGTTGGCTTCGAGATGAACCAGTCCAAATCCGTCGAATGCCCTTTCGTCGCTAAGAAAATGAGCCACCATGACAGTGCATCGGTGGTACCAATCGATCTTTTCATCCTCGCCGACCTCGCCAAGGATTTCGACGCTGTTTTCGAGATTCAGATCCGCGATTAGACGCCTAAGCTCATCGAGGTATAGTCCTTTTTCGGTTTGTCCAACGATCACGTAGCGAGCTGTTGGATGATTTTCGATAACGCGGGCAAACGCGCGAATCGAGATGTGCAGACCCTTCCGTCGTTTTACCATCCCGACCGAAAGGACACATTTCCCATCCCTGGGCGGCAACTGCCGCTGCGGCCAGAAGTCTTCTACGCGCACGCCGAGTGGAACGACGGAAACTTCGTTCAGCGGAAGATGTTCCCGAACCCGCCGCTCGGTGTACGAGCTAATCGCGACGAGATGGGCGGCACGCCGCAAGGCGCGCCGGAGAAGGAATCGCTCGGGCAGCGGATGGACGTTAAGGAGGCTGTACGACCCCACCAACGATGCGACCAGCGGCGTACGTATTGGCAACAATCCCAGGGCCGGTAGATACGGCTCAACGAAGCAGTGAACCAGGTCGCACCCAGCAGCGCCACGCACCAACGCGGGAACGTTTCGGTATAGCAGTTTTGCATAATGGCGATCCTCGTACATGAACGATCGAATGTCGTGGTGGTCAGGGTGGTCTGAAAGATCCGGGTAGTCACAGTATTTGCGCGTCGAGAGAATCCTGCAGTCAACACCCGCGTCGATGAGGCCTCGGGTAATATCGGCGGCGTAGCGCCCCCATCCCGTTACAGGCTGGAGGGCGTCGGCGACAAGGCAGATTTTCAACCGTCAGTCGCCGGACCCGACCGGACCGCCCCCCGCCTTGACCCGATCGTCTTCACCGCCGCCACGATGGCCAGAATAGCTATCGAAGCTCCTCCGGCGATTCCAAGTCCCCGGGCAACCCCCCAGTTTGGGGGTGAATAAGAGAATCGCACCAAGTGTTCTCCCGGTTCCAGCGTCACGGCGGCCGCGAATCGGTTTGCCGTCAGATACGGGACCTGACGCCCGTCGACTTCCGCCTCCCAGCCGCGGGTCACGAATGAGTTGGCGACGAAGAGCGAGGTACGATCAACCTCGACACGGTAGGCGCGCGTTCCGCCCGATGATTGCGAGCTGAGGACGCGGCCGGCGGGGTCCGAATCGATGCTCGGGAATCGCGGATCGCCGTCCACGAAAACATAACGCGGCGACGAAGATGCCAAAGATTCGAGAATCGAGCTTGTGGGTAAGTTCGAATCGTCGGGTTGCCAGTTTTCGGTCAAATACGCCCGACCAACGGTTTCCGGAACGGGGTAGATCCAAACCGTCTGATCGACGCCTGCCCATTCCGGAAACTCCACGTCAATCAGGGCTTGCGGATCTCCCAGGCTGTCGCGAACCGATGTCCCGGATAACACCGCATCGACGCCGAAGGCGGCAAAAACCGGAAGCCGGTCTCCCAAAGTCCTTGCCTTTACCTCTTCGGGCGAAATCGGATCGGAGGCGAATCCGCGTATTGTGGTTCGCTCGCTCCCCAGGTAGGAAAGAATCTCCGCCTGACGGCGGCTCATCAGGTTTTCGTAACCGTCGATGGAGCTGAGTCCGCTCCGCATGGGCAAGTTCGGCGTAAGAACCTGGCGCAGGAATAGGTATTCAATCTGGTCGCGTTGAGTCTGGTTGAGACGGTCTCCGGTCCCGACGGACAGCTCCCACTTGTCGGCCAGTCCCCTGTAGGAAAACACACGGCTATCGGGGGGCAACGCTGGCGAATCCGTCGTCGCTGGCGGCGCCTCGAAGTAACGGGCCGGGATCGTGTCAATTCCATGGCCGAGCGAAAAAAAGACGTCTGCTGCAAGCACCAAAGTGACAGCGCCGGCGGCTGCGCGCGGCGAGAGTTTCCGCCGGACGTAGGCCCAGATCACCAGCGCCGACAGGATGGCCGCCGCCAGCGTGAAAGCGGGAGTCCAGCTTGCCAATGTAAATGACTTTTGCAGCTTCTGAAATAGCAGATCGAACGTGGCGTAGTACTGCTCGGCCGAACCGAAGCGACCAGGTCCTCCAACCACAAACCGATCGATCGCACGATTTGCGATGTCGCGAATCGGGCCTTCCGCGGCGCTGAGCAGGATTGTCGCTATCACCGACGCGACGAAGATGAGCGCGGCGTACCAGACCATCACCCGCGAGATCGCGCGGGTCAGACGCAGCCGGGGCGTCGATTCCTTCAGAAGCGCTTGTAGTCCGAACCCGCTGAGAAACGCAAATGCAAACGCCACCAGAACGATGAACCTGCCGGGCTGCCGGAAGAACCCCCACAACGGCAACCGGTGCAGTATCTCGAATACGGGCGTGAAGCTTCCGAGCGCCAGAACCCAAGCGACTACGGCAAGTCCCGTGAGGAAAATTACCGTCGGCTGCTTTCGTCGGGTCCAGATCGCCAGCGCTATCAGCGGAATGGCAAGCAAGCCGGAGTAGGCAAGCGGCTCTGCCCGCACCTGGTCATCGAGGAAGCGCGGGATTTCAAAGCTCGGATAGACATAGCCGAGCAACAGGCTCCACGGTGATGCCGATCCGCCTGCCGCTGTTGCGAAGTCGAGCCCGCTTGCCCGAGTCGACTCGGCGGTCACTGCAAGGACCGGCAGAAGCCGCGGCGCACCGGAAGCCAGCGCTAAGGCCAGTGCCAGCGCGAGCAGTCCACCAAGTTTGAATGACGCTCGAACGCCGCGCTCGTGGTAAAGCTGTACGGTGCGAAATACCCCATAGACGACGACGGCACTGACCAGCATCAGCGCGATCTGCGGGTGACCCGCGAGAACGGCCACAGCCACGATTACGGCAAGCACAGGAACGAATACAAGCCGCCCCCTGGCGATGTTTTCCGTCGCGGCGAGTCCTGCCGGGAGAACGAAGAAAATGTCCGCGTAATTGAGAAACCGTGAGGTCGCGAACACAAACGGGCCGAAAGCGTAAAGGAACGCGGCCAGGAACGCGGCCATCCGATCGAGGCCCCAGGTGCGAGCGAGCCAGTGGGCAGACACCGCAGCGAACAACAAACCGAACGCCGTCTCGGCATGGTAGGCAATCGGCATGGGTAGCAACGTCAGAAATAGCCATGTGACCGGATAGAACCAGCCGAACTCAGAAAATGCTATCGGGAAGCCGCCAAGGTAGGCGTCGGACCACAGCGGCACGGAACCTACCCCGAGCCCGGCCCGAAGCAACTCGTAGCGCGGCCCGTAGCTGAGCAAAAAATCGAGGTCCTGCCAGGTTTGATTCTCAAACAGCAATCGCCGGTAGAGAATCAATAGAGGCAGGAAAAGCCCGGCGGCGACCAGCCAATTCATTTTGACCGGTCCAAAGAGTGACTTAGGGATCAGACGGGTCAATCCAGATTCCTGAGGAATCCCTTGATTAGCGCGGCGCGTGAATTCCAAGAGTATTGACGCGCGATCTCCAGGGCACCGAGCGTAATCGTCTCCCGCAGTTTCTCGTCCGATACGACCCGCTGGAGTCCGGCCGCCAGAGCGCCTGGATCGTCGGGTTCGACCAAAAGAGCCGAATGACCGCTCTCGACAACCTCCCGAACGGCCGGAACATCGGACGCCACAACTGGTGTGCCGGACGCCAAATACTCAAACAGTTTTAACGGAGACGTGTATTTGGCAGAAATCTCGGCCTGGCCGGAATTCGGTAGCACGGCGACGTCGGCCGCGGCTAAATAGAAGGCGGCATCACGGGCGGGCAGATGACCGACCACTTCGATGCGCCCCTCGGCTCCCGCCAGATCGCGGACCCGCCCCAGATCCGGCTCGATGCCTCCAACCACAAAGATACGCCAGCGTTCAGGCAGACACCTAGCTGCCTCCACCAATGTATCCACGCCTTTCCATGGAAAAAAGTGGCCCGTGTAGACCGCGACTGCCGCGTCGGATTCGATTCCAAGCCGATCTCTCGCCGCCGACATCTCGGCCAGATTCGAATAGACCTCAAAATCGACGCCGTCCCGTGCCGTAACAACGCTTTTGGGGTCCAGGCCCATTTCCAGATACCAATCGCGAATGTGGTCCGAAATCGTTACGACCGCGTCAGCACATCGCGCTGACCACAAATGGAGCTTCCGCGAGAGGCCCGAGCGGGGCAACGTGTGAACCTCGAAAATGAAAAGCCTCCCCCTCCCGGTGGAAAACAGGTTTAGAACGGTCAGTACGAGCAGGTCCCGAGAATAAACAACGCAGGGAGGCATTCTTGCCACAAACATCAGAGCCGCGAAAGTAAACGTCAGGGTCTGAATTAGATGGGCGATCCGCGGTAGCGGTCCGGAGGCCAGCCAGGTCCAATCCAGCGTGACTCTTTTCACCGGATCGATACACGGCAATCCGACCAATCCAAAACTGTCTTTCACTGAGTAGTAGTCGAAAGGGTCAGTGACTCGCTTCATGAGCCTGGTGTTGGCGCGAACTGGGTAGATCAACCGAACGCGCTCAAAAATGGCGGAAAACGCCGACGCCATCTGCATAATCTGGAGCACGTGCGCCCTTTCGCTGGGCATTCGCACATTTGCAACCAATGCGAGCTCCCGGAATACCGTCGGGGTGCTCATCGCCGGTAAGAGATAGATATCGACCCGGTACCGTAACCCGCTCTGAAACGCAGGCCGCCGCCGCGCGCGGACCACTTCCATCCGGATTTCACGTCCAGACTTTCAACGCCGTCCGGGGGCATGTACGACAGGCCGACTATTGGAGATTCACATTCGAGAGTTTCGACCACGCCAAGGCCCCGCTCGTCGATTTCATAGGCTCGCCGAATGGTCACGCCCTGAAGCGGAGTACCGTCGATCTCCGCCATTCCACCCACGATCGATATACCGACGGGTGATGCGGACACATCCCATTTTCGCCAGAACCGGCTCCGGAAACGCGGTCCCAGAGCATCGGAAATGAGTCCGTATGCGTCACGGATCAGCGTGACGACCGCCCGCAGCGGACGGCCCGATCTCCAAACGCCTCTTGCGACGTGCACGCGGAATCGCAGATCGCGCCGAGGGCTGTTCATTCTCAGTACCGCGCCTACGCGGTCCTGGACGTCGAGAGTTCCCGACGAAGACCACCCGGAATCGTCACGGCCCGGTCTGAGAGCCTCGTTTTGCCACCCCTCACGGCGGCGCCCCAGATAGATCACTTCTCCGTGGTCCGCCGAGGCGCCCCACAAAACGTTTCGGGATTCCGAACGCGCCGAAATGAGCGCGCAGGTGTCCGGCGTCTGAATGCGAACCAGACCGGCATCCGGGAAAAGACGTACGGCGTCGCCTTCGAGCAACGCGCCGTTCGCGAAGTCCGGCTTCACCTCGGCTATCTCGCCGGCACGCGCAAGCCAGGCGACGTCGGCTGTATGAAAGTGACGGCATAAGAATCCGGGGTCGCCTACCGGCACTCCCCGAAAGGCGCCGTCGTCATCTTGCGTCTCCAGGAGGCGCGCGCACTTGACCCGAATTTCGTCGCGGACGCTTTCGCTGTCCAACACGGCGGCGAGCGCATAAATATCGTAAGGATGGCTGCCCGCTTCGGCGTCGCCCGCCCAAAACCATCGCTTTGATTCGATTGCGAGAGGCTTGTAGCCCTGGGGGGTGGAGGCCCCGCGAAGGAATTCGAGACCTGATTCCAGAGGCTGTCGAAATGTCTCCAATTCGCCACAAGACGAAAGGGCATAGGCCGCAAACGCTAGCACCCGCGACTGGTAGTAGACGCTGACGCCGGCGGCCCCTTCGTGAACTCCGAACCGGGCCGGACAAGGGTGGTACGGAAACGAACCATCCGGGTTCTGGTCTTCGATCGATCGCTCGACCGATTCGATAACCGCCGCCTTCCAAACCGGATCACCGGTCAAGCCGAAGGCCGCCGCCAGTCCCGCCGCGCCCCACAACCGCTGATTTGTGACTTCTTTGGAGACCACGGCTTCGACGAGGTAAGACTGGCAATTCCTCGTGACGGCATCAACCAGAACGCCCCTGCGGTCCGAATCGATCTCATCCCCGAATCGAAGGATCAGGGTTGAAAGGGCGTCGGTGCATTCGCCGCTGTCGATTACGTTGTTCGAATTATTCGCGGGGTCGAGCCTGCCCGGATAGTAAATCCATGCGCCATGATCCGGGTCCTGAATCAGCCGGTTCGCGACGGTAGTCGCCCGCGCCTCCGCCCGGCGCAGATACTCCGGTTCAGCCGTTGCCGCGTACAGGGAACAGTCGATGACGATGGACCGCGACGACCGTCCCGTGTGGTCGATTCCGTGTTCAGGACACACGAGCTCACCGGTACTCGAAGTTCTGGCGTGCATGTAGTCAGAGACCCGCACGAGCGCACCCAACACCTCCGGGCTCGCAGTTCGGACATCTCTCTGCGTTTCGATTCGATCGGTCACGTGCGCTCGCCGATCTTCCGAGCCGGGACCCCGGCCACAACCGTGTACGGTTCGACGTCGCCAGTAACGACGGATCGAACGGCAACGACCGCCCCGTCGCCGATCGTGACTCCGGGAAGAATCACAACGTCGCTGTAGATCATCACGTCGTCGCCGATCGTGACGGGACTTGTCGTGATCGCGGACCGCAAGACGGACGTGTCGCGCCTCGCGGTGTCATGCGCGTGGGTGACTATCTGGCAATCCCGGCCGACATGGGACGCCCTGCCGATAGTTACGGATCCCGAACAATCGATCCGGCATCCGGACAATACTTCGGTTTCAGGTCCAATCCGAAGTTCGGCCGGCCCTGTAACTCCGTATTGCCGACCAACGCGAACGTCGCGCTTGACCTCGCAGCCGTCGCCGAGAACGACGCGCACGCCTCGCGGATGGTAGAACCTTGGATGTAGCCTTGCGTCGCGGCCCACGGACACTCCGCCGCTGAGCCCGAGGGCCGCCCGGCGCAGACGAGCAACAGCTCGGTCATAGGGACCGGCCCACGTTAGATCCGGAAGCTGGAATATCAGCCGCACCAGCAGTCGAATCCAGTTTCCGGCCAACTCTCGGCTAACCCCCGGCCGACGCTTGCATGGAACGGGGGGGAACTCCACCGCAAACGGCTTGGAAGAGTCCAACGAGCCGGTCCGCAAAGCCGGACAGTCCGTGATCGGCTTCCACGGTTTCCCGCAGCGAAGCGGCGAGTCGCGAGCGGAGTTCGGCATTATCGAGCAGTCGGGCGAGTTTGGCGGCCAGCGCCCCGGGATCGTCCCCCTCAACATATAGATCGTCGGCGAACGGCCCAACGACCGGTTTGTATGAAGGATTGTTCGATACCACAGGCACACCTGCCAGAAGAGCCTCGAGGCCGTTCTTGTCCAGCGCGGGCGCTCCACGCAGCGAAACGGCCAGATGCGCGCGGGCGAGAGCTTGTGGCATTTCGTTGCCGGGCACGGCCCCCAGGAACCGAACGCGGCCATTCAACCGGAGTTCGCCCACACGACGACGCAAACTCCGCAGATACTCCCGGTCGTCGTCGCGGAAGGGTTCTCCCGCAATTTCCAGAACGGGGCCGTCGGGTCGATCGCGCAACTCGGCATGACCGAGCGCTTCGATCGCCAGATGAATCTGCTTCATCGGCGTTACGCGAGACGCCGCGAATATGACCGGCGGATTGGGCTTCGTGCGGTCCGCCGCCGTATACCGAGACGAGTCGATCCCGTGGCCAAGTACAACGACCTTGCGGCCGTCCAGCGGGTAGCTGTCGGATGAGGCCGTCGCTACGGCATCGACAAGCCTGTGCGCCATTCGGAGGCGATTGGTGAGTCCGTGGCTCGCATACCAGAGGCATACCGGGACGCGCACCGGTTTGGCGAAAACGGCAGCGATGAGAGCGTAGGAGGGAACCATATGGGCGAAAACGAGGTCGATCTTTCTCTTCGATACTTTGCGCCCAAGTTCAGCGGCAAGGGCGAGACCCGCGCGCCTGGCCGAGGCGTCTTCTGTGCGGCGCAGGGGGAACGACGGTCACGTTATCCGGGAGTTCAAACGCTCCCACGCGCCCGGCCGCAACGATGAGTTCAGAGACCCTGGAAGAAATGGCCTCGGCCCAGTCGTGTACAACGCGCAGTACGCTGCTCGACTCGTCCAGTTCTTGAGTAATCATCAGGACTCTCAAGACGCGAGTCTCTCGGAGTTTCCCAACGCCAGTTTCCGGTACGTGGCTGCGTAACGTTCCAGCGTCTTATCCCTGCCGAACGGCCTTACCGCTTCTACGCTCAAGCGGCCCATTCGAGACGCGACCTCTGTATTTCCAAGCGTGTCAAGTATGGCGGACGCGATATCCTGAGCGTCCCAACCGACGATTCGCCCGCTGAGCCCGTCCTGTATCACTTCGGGCATGATTCCAACCGGTGTTGAAACGACCGGAGTGCCGCATGCCATCGCCTCCAGGCACACGCGGGGCAACCCCTCGTTGTATGAGGTACAAACAAGCAACTTCGATTCCGTGTAGACATCCGCCACTTCCTGCGGGGACCCCAACCAACCGACAAAACTGAAGTTTGGCAATGCCCCCGCTTCCACGAGGGCGCGTCTGAACTTCGGCGTCTCCGGCCCTTCGCCTATTACCAGGAACTCCGTTTGCGGGCGGATCGTTGCGACGATTCCCGCGGCCTCAGCCAGGAGATCCAGACCTTTGTTCGGAACGAGCCGGCCGCAGAAAACAACATCCCAGCGACTTTCAGCATCCGGCTTCGGGGAAAAGACATCAAAATCCAGATATGCGGATGGCAGTGTCAGGATTCGATCGGCCGGCACTCCCCAGGAAAGGAGCAGCGCGGGCATCTCGATCCAGTTGACGACGCGAAAAGCCTGGACCTCGGTCCGCACCCATTGCACGTACCACCGCGTTAAGAGTTTGAGAACCATTTCAGTCACGTTTGCGGCGCGTGCGTGCCCGGGGACATGGTGTATTTCGGAGACGAAAGGAATCCCGAAGGTCGATTTGACGCTCTGGGCCGCGATGCCATTGTAAAAGCGTCCAAAATCGTGACTGACCACCAGCGAATAGGGCCGTTCGTGGATCAACTCGGACGCCTTGCTCGATATGAAGTTCGATCGTAACAAGCGGCTCCCAAAAATGGGGTGTACAAAAACGTTTCCGTGCAGATTCCGAGGCCCGGCTCCTGTGGAGCCAGGTGTAATTGCGTCGACGCGGTCGAAATGAGACGCCAGACCCCCAAGGGTCACATGAAAAGGCCCCCTCCTCCCTAGAGCGGTGTCTCTGTCGCCGCTCAGTATCAGAAGATTGAGGTCATTCACGGAGCATTTTCCCGACGATCATCATCTGCCAGCCATTATGACACAGCCGGAACGGAATCAAGAGCCGGGGTAGGTCCACCGTGGACCGGAACGGCGCTGATGAAGGCTTTGATGCGGATCGCTATCGCCGGAAATAGGCCACCACGTTGGCAAGGCCAATGCCCAACAGGCCCGTTGTGGAAACGATCAGTCCGGCTGCCGCAGCCCCCAGAACGGCACCAACGATACGCCACGAACCGGGAGCGTCGAATCCGAGCGAGTAACCCAATCGCGCGAACTCGCCCGACACCTGCCTCAAAACGACGCGGTACAGGCCCGGCGGACTGCCTTTGAAGTCGTATGACAGAGGCCGGGCACGGCTCAAGTCCGCCAGCGTGGGATCCACGGCGTCAACAGCCAGACGCTCCGCAATTTCCACCGGCTCGTCACTGCCGGGAGCGTGCAGAACGATTTCAATCATCCCCTGGCCGGAAAGCCCGAAAATCCGCAATGATTTTGTGAAATCTGCGATCTTGAGTGTCAGAGCGATCGGCTTCGACGAAGTTAGACTGATCTCTCCGCGCTGAGAATTCCAGCCCTGATTGTCGCGAACGAGACTCGCGGCGAGCCAAAGCGCCAACGATATCAAAAAAGCAGCGAGCAGCGGCTTTCCAATCACCGAATTTAGCCCCGCCATCGGTTCCATCCAGGGAGGCACGGAGCGGCCGCGATCCCGATCGATCACGACTGTCTGCTCCAATACAGGGTCGGGGACCCGGCGCCAGTCTCTATCGACGGCCCTGAGGTCAGCCGAATCACGCTTCAGGCGACGCACACGCCGTTGGTATTCGATGTACGAAATCGGCTCCTCCTCGATTTCGGAGCCGTCTGATTCGGCCGGTTCAGCGATCGAAACAAAGACAGCGGCGATTCGTACGACCCACCATCGCCACAGTGCGAGAAGCGCCAGACTGACAGGAACGGCGATCAGCACGGTGACGGCAACGAGACCGACGTCAGACGTCCAAATATGGTCGGCGAACGTAAGCTCCGCCCAATGCTCCCGGTCCGCGATTCGGGAGCTATATGTCAAAAGCTCCGAAAATGCCCAGATGGATACACCCGCCGTGCAAACTCCAGAGATTGAGAGGAGGGCGCCGGCAAAGCTCCACGACGACCTCGCCCGCCCCACCCGATGGAAAGCGTTTGCGAGCACGAATCCCAAGAGGCCGAGGGCGAGGAATGCGGGCCATATGTCGACAATCAGCGCCATCCCGCCGCTTGCCCCCTCGGCGATACTCTCCGGCTGGCCGAGACTTTCGCCTTCCGATATGAATCGGGCCGGGCCCAGCCCCTCGATGGTGCTGGAAGGAGCAATCAAACCCACGAAAATGTAAAAGACTTCGATGAGAATCGCCGCGGTCGCGGCGCTCAATATCCCCGCGGCAAGGCCGATGAGTCCCGCGGTGCCTGATGAAGCGTCGAGAATCGCCTCCCGAACCAGCAGGGCTTTCGAAGGCTCGCGTTCGTCAGTCGCCACGGTCTAGTCGGACCCTGTCGCAGTTCTTCGGCAAGCGGGCTGCGGGTCCGATCCGATGGAAGCTGGCTGAGCCGAACCTGGAACGTCCCGTCCAGCGGCCCGCAACCTTCCGGCTACCCGACCGCAGCAGTGTCCATGCACAGCTTCAGCGTTTCCTCGACCAGCCGGTCCCATCTGTAGTGATCCAGCCCCTGGCGCGCGGCGTCAGACAACTGGCATCCGAGGTTCCGGTCGGTCAATAAGATATCGACGGCTTCGATCATCGCCTCGTGGTCCCCGTAGTCGACGAGCAGTGAGTTGACATGATCTTGCAGGATTTCGAGGTTTCCGCCGACAGTGGTCGTCACGATTTTCGCTCCCGCCCAGCGAGCTTCAAGCAGCACGTGCGACATGCCTTCGTAGCTCGTGTTGAGGACAAAGATATCCGCAGCCGCGAGATAGCTGAAAACATCGACCTGCGGCACGGCTCCAACGAAGACGGTCCGCGCACCCTCGTTTTTCGCCAGGGTTTCGAGGAAATCGCGCTCCGGACCGTCACCCACAATGACGAGCGTGGAGTGTAGTCCGAAACTGAGCGACATGCGGATGAGATCGTCGATCTTCTTCCAAGAGTACAAACGTCCGACCGTCAGAACCATCGGTCCCTCAACGCCGACCGACCGCCTGACTTCGTCCGCGCTGATGCGGATTTCGGGTTCGCCGGTGAGCGCATTGTTGATAATGACCACTTTCCGGTGGGGCACACCCCACCCGCCAACGAGATTCCTCAGGTAGAGACTGGGTACTAAGACACACGATGCAAGTTTGCAGTAGAGGATTTGCACCCGGCGGACCAACTCCACCTTGAACGCGTAGCGCCGGGTCTGAAATTCGTCGATCGTATCGGACGTCCAGAGCTGCCGCGTTGCGTACTCCCAGGCAAAGTCGCCAACGACTTTCAGAATTCGAGGCTTGAACGCCGCCAGGCCGCCCAAAACCGCCGGAAGCTCCAGACCGTTGATATAGACGACGTCTGACCGGAGCGCCCACAGCCACACCCAGACGAACACGCGCGCGAATCGTACGGGGACAGGCAACCGCCGCGATATTCTCCTGACCGGATACCGTTCCGGGCCCTCGCCGGGATCGCCGACGGTACAGACCACGGCTCGCACATCGTGCCCGCGATCGTGCAACTCGGCGGCCAAACGCGATATGTGCGTGGCCGGTCCCCCGATGTCCGGCGGGAACAAATTCGAAACAAACAGGATGCGCATTATCGCGGCCGGTAGCCGGTCAATTTCGAGATCTCAGGGAGCCGGTTCGCCGCGGGGACGTGGTCGAAACCCCAATGGGATCACACGTAAATGCTTCAGGCGTTTTCCTTGCGCCACCAGGAGCTATGTGAATGCGGATCGGTGTTCTCCGGATCGTCACGGACGAATCCCGCAAATTTCAACGCGGAATTGTTTCGCAACGCAACCGAGATAACCTGACCATGCAGTGCCATTTTCGCCAGCCGCTCCTCTTTTCCCAGGGTTCCGAGTGCGGCTTCATACGCCGCGTCGGCGTCGGGATCTTCCAGGAGAACCTCAATGAACCGCTTGGTTGAAAATTGGCACCTTGGCAGTCCCGCCACGATCCGATCCACCTCCGGAATCAAAACTTCGCGGGCTTCGGTAACGTCGGGTTCGCTGAATTCACGCATAGTAGATTCTCGATTTCGCAAAGAACGAATGTTCAGTAGACAGACCGACGATCGGATTTGTGGACGACAGCGGATGTGGCTGGACTCGCGCTTGGTCCGAGCGCGAAAGCGAGATCCGGAGACTGAACGTCACGATATGAGCTCCAGCAGGTTGTCGGGATACAGCGGAGCCGACCCCTGGCGGAAGTATTCGAGACTCATCCACTTGACATCGATCGGTTCGCCATTGTCCTCGACCCCGTCGAAGGTGATGCGGTCGCAAAGGGTAGGGTCGGCAAACGTCGCCTCATATACGAGCGCGATCTCATGCCCACGCCTTCTCTCAAACGAAAAGAGGTTTTCAATCGCGCCAACGTAGCTCACATCCTTTAGTTCGGCATCAATTTCTTCCTGAATTTCCCGTGCCACGGCGTCCTTGCCAAGCTCGTCAAATTCGATTCCACCGCCGAGAGGTCGATAAAACGTTTCACCCTTGACTCTATCGAAGGACTCGAATACCAGAATTTCGCCGCCGCGACGGATCACGCAGATTGCGATCGGTCGGATCGTTTCGCTGATACGCCACAACCTCCTAAGCTCGGTACGTAGATCATAGCGGCGGCGAAGGGCGCATCTTGTGTGAGAATGTGGGTGCGGCGAATCCCATACATTCGGAGAACCGATGTCAGCGACGGAGACAGGCCCGCAGTCAGGCTCATCCGAGGGGCAGGTTGACGCCGGGCGGCCCGGCTGGGACGCATATTTCATCACACTCGCGGGCGAAGTCTCCAAGCGCAGCAACTGCAGGCGGCGAAAGGTCGGAGCGATCGCCGTGAAGGATCGGACGATCATCAGCACGGGTTATAACGGGACGCCGTTCGGCGTGCGAAATTGCGATGCCGGCGGCTGCCTGCGTTGCGCGTCGGACGCGGCGCCGGGCGAGAGCTACGACACCTGCATATGCGTTCACGCGGAGCAGAATGCTATCGCCTTGGCGGCACGTCATGGAACTTCGACTGACGGAGCCATTATCTACACGACGCTTCGGCCCTGTTTTGGCTGCGCCAAGGAAATGATCCAGTCCGGGATCAAAGAAGTTGTCTACGCCGAGGACATGGGGTACAAGCCCGAACTGGAATCGGTCTATTCATCGCTGATTCAGGAAGCGGGACTCAGGATGAGGAAGTTCTCGTCGACGTAAATCGCGAGCGGCTACGCCGCCAGTCCTAAGTTAGCGCAACACTCTTGGCCGCGAAGAACCCGCCTTGCGGCTTCCAGGTAGGGGTCGTCGTCCCCTCCGAGTTCGGCGGCGTCACCGTCAATCTTGAAGTCAGGCTCGATTCCCACTCCGTCGAGATGGGTGCCGCCGGGCGTCTCCCAGATCGCGACCGTAATCCGAACGACCGAGTTATCGCGGAGCTCGAACGGAATCTGAACCGAGCCCTTGCCAAACGTTGTCGTCCCGAGCAGTTTGCCGCGTCCGTGGTCCTTTATCGCGCCCGCAACAATTTCCGAGGCGCTGGCGCTCCCGCCGTTGATCAGAACGACGACGGGAAGGTCTTCCGCCGTACCACGTCTTGAGGATTTGAATTCCACATCGCCCTCGGTTCGAGACTTTTCCGAGACGACAAGTGTTCCGCTGGGGAAGAATTCCCCCGCGACGTCCACAGCCGTATTAAGGAAGCCGCCCGGATTGTTGCGGAGGTCGAGGATGAGACCTTCCGCGCCGTTGGAACGGAGCTCACGAATGGAGTCGCGCAGCTCCCCCGTTGTTTTCGCGCCGAAGTTGGAAAGTCTTACATATCCAAACTCGTCCACCGATTTGGATACGACCGACGGAATGACTATCGCGCGCCGAACGACGGCAACGTCGCGCGTCTGGGTTTCACTCTCACTCTGAATCGTCAATATCACCGTCGTGCCCGCGGGTCCGCGGACCTCCCGTATCAGCTCCTCAAGCGACTTGCCTTTGGTTGCGACACCGTCGACCGCCAGCACCAAATCGTTGGGCTGCAGGCCGGCTTCCTCGGCCGGGGATCCCGGCAATGGTCGGACTATCCTGATGACACCGTCCTCGGTGAGTTCCACCGTGGCGCCGATGCCCTCGAACTCACCTTCGAGACGCTGGCGATCGATCTGGGCGCTTTCGGCATCCACCCAGTCCGTGTAGTCATCACCGGTGGAGCGCACCATCCCCCGGGTGGCGCCTTCCACAAGCTCCCGCGGATCGAGCGGCCCTTCGTAATAGTTTTTCTGGACCCGATCCCACGCTTCCCAGAACACCTCGAGCTTCGACTCAACCTCTTCTCCAACCTCGGGTTGGGGGGTGATTCCCGCGAAGACATCTGCCTTTGTGCCGGCGGCCGCGAATCCGGATAGTGTTCCCGCGGCAAACGCGCCGACGGCGACGATAATCGCGAGGGTCGTTTTTCGCATCAAATATTTCCTAGATTGAAGATTCGGGGTCCATTTGGCCGGCCGCGGCGCCGTGTCGGCGGCCGGGCCGTGAATTCAACCTATCACAGAACTCACGTAACGAATCCGTCTGGCGGACGCGCCAACGCTCTAGCGAAGGATGTTGCGGGGATTAACCTGCTGACCGTTTACGCGGTACTCGAAATGCAGGTGTGGACCGGAAGTCCAGCCTGACAGCCCTACGTAACCGATTACCTGGCCGCGCGCGACAAGCTGACCGGCAAACACCGGAGGCGGAAGCGTAATGTCTGCGAGGTGAGCGTATAGGGTTTCTTCGGTGTCGCTGTGAGCGAGGATCACCAGCATGCCGTAAGACGCCCGCCGGTCACCCGCAAACGCGTAGCCGGAATGCAGCACCACGCCGTCGGTCGCGGCCACGATGGGCGTGGCCAGCGGAGCGGCTATGTCGATTCCAACGTGGGGGCACTGCCCGAACGTGCATCCTCCATATTCAGCGGTGATCAATCCGGTTAGGGGCCATATGTATCCACCGCTCGCGGAGGCTGCCGCAGCACGCCTTCGCGCCTCTTCGAGCTGGCGCTGACGCTCCAATCGTTCCAGCTCCAGGCGCTTTTGGAAGCGAAGATCGGTGATCTTGGCGGAAATGGCATCCTGCTCACCCCTGAATGCGTCAACGTCGGACTCCAATGCGCCCGCTTCGGCTTCAACCCGGGCGATCAGGTCGTTTTGCTCTTCGAAACGAGCCTCGAGTTCGCTCTTGACCACTTCGCGCTGCTCCTGCAGCCTCTCGATTTCTCCGCGCTGAGCTTCGATCAGCCGGGTTCGGATCCGAATCTCCTCGTTCTTTTCCTCGAGCTCGCGAATTCCAGCTACGTCCTGTTTTACGACAAGCTGAAGGCTTGCAATCCGGTCGAGAGCCTCGGTGAACGACCCTGACGAAAGTACGAGTTCAAGCCCGCTGATACCTCTGTTGGCTTTATATAAGGCGCGGAGCTTCCCCGAAAGAACCTGCTTTTCGGTGTTGAAGTCGGCGGTTAATGCCTGAATCTGGCGCGAGTTCTCGAAAACGTCCAGTTCGCGGGTTTCAAGTTGCCGCTGCAGGCCCTGAAGTTTGGCCACTTCGTTGTAGCGGGCCTCCTCGATTACTCGAAGGCGCGACTGGAGGGATGAGCGGCGCGCTCGGGTGGCGTTGAGGAACGCTTCTGTCTCGTTTCGCCGCTCCGTAAGCTCATCGAGTTCGGTTTTTCGTTGCTCTATCTCGTCGTCGAATTCGTCCGCCAGGATAGGAAGTCTTCCGCCGATCGTCGAAACTCCCATAGCCGCGATGCCAATAGATGCTCGAATCAATCGCCGCCGCGACACGCTAGTCATCGAAACCACCGGCCGAACGGTCGCCGGTAATGCGGCCTTCATCGAGCCTGATTACCCGCCTCCGAAGCCTGTCGACCACCTCACGGTGATGGGTGGCAACGACTGTTGTCACACCCCCGCGGCTTATCTCCATCAGAAGGTCCATCACCTCGGTGGCCGCGCTTGGACTGAGACTGTCGGTCGGCTCGTCGGCCAACAGGATGTTCGGTCTCGAAACGATCGCCCGAGCAATTGCCACGCGGCGCAACTCGCCGCCTGACAGCTCACCGGCCTGACGATAAGCGAGCTTCTGAAGTCCAACTGTTTCGATGCTCTCCAACGATCGCTCTCGTATCCCGCGCCCCGATTCGCCCGCGATCTTGAGCGGCAGCGCTACGTTGTCAAATACGGTCTGGTCATCGAACAGCCGGGTGTCCTGGAAGACGATGCCGATAGTCCGCCGGTACATTGGGAGCTTCCCGTTATGTGCGCTTGAGATGTCCACGCCACCCACGAGGATCACGCCTTTGGTCGGCCTTTCCTCGGCGGTGACGAGCCTCAGGAGCGTTGATTTACCGGCGCCGTTCGGCCCAACCAGAAAGACGAAGTCGTCGCGAGGGATCGTGAGCGTTACATTGGTCAGCGCCCACTCGTCCTCCCGATACTGCTTGCCGACATCTTGAAAAACGATCATGGCTCGAGAAACCTCAACCTAGGTTTCCAGATGCCGCCTGACCGAAAAGAACGAGCCCACGCTTCCAACCACAAGACCTACGAGGATCGTAAACAGGGTCAGATTTGCGACGAAGCCGGTTTCGGTCTGGATGGGCAGAAACGCAACCAACGAGTTCAGCGCTGGGCCGAAGCGCGAATAGCCGATCACGAACGCGACCGCCGCGATGCCGGCGCCTACCACGCCGATAAACGCACCTTCAATCACAAATGGGCCACGGACGAACCAATCCGTAGCGCCGATCAATTTCATGATCTCGATTTCGTCGCGCCGCGAATAGACGGCAAGACGAATCGTATTGAAAATGACGAAAAGGGTTACGGCACCGAGTGCGACGACGATTATTGTGCCGCCTATGCGCGCCAGCCGGGAAATCCGCAGCAGTTTGCCGACTACGTCGGCTCGCACCAAGACCTGCTCGACGACCGCCGTGTTCAGGCGAAGTTCTTCGGCGATTTCAAGCGCGCCGGTTGGGTCCAGCATCCTGACCTCGACGCTGGCGGGAAATGGATTCGTTTCGATGACATCAAGAACCTCGGCCAGGTCGGTTAGGGTCTCGCGAAACGACTGGGCCGCCTCGGCCCGGGATATGAAGTTAACCTGCGCCACGCCCGTTCGCTCCGAGACGCTCTGGATGAGGGCGTTAACATCGCTTGGTTTGGCGTCATCGACCAGATATGCGACGAGATTCGTTCGCCGTCCAAGGGTGTCGATCATCTTGTCCAGGGTGTCATTGACCGCCAGAAGAGCGGTGAAGACGACCAGCATGACAGCCGTCGTTATGATCGCGGCGAAGCTGGTGAACCGATTTCGCCACAACGCGGCGAACGCCGCCCCCATGATGTAGCGCAGGGTCCGGACTCTACTGATGGTAGCCGCCGGACATCTCGTCCCGGACTACGCGCCCGTCTTCCAGAGCGATTACGTGACGCTGCATTCGGTCCACCAAGTCCTGATTGTGAGTAGCAACGACGACCGTCGTACCTGCGGCATTTACCTTTGCCAGCAGCTTGATCGTTTCCCATCCGGTATCTCTATCGAGGTTTCCGGTAGGTTCGTCGGCGACCACGACAGGCGCTCGAGTCACGAGGCAGCGGGCGATGGCAACCCGTTGCTGTTCGCCCCCCGAAAGCTGAAACGGGTAGTAGCCCGCTCGATTTGCCAGACCCACAGTCTCGAGCGTCTCCGCGACCAAATCCCTTCCGTCCTTGTGGTCTTCACCTACGACCTTTAACGCAAACGCCACGTTTTCCGATACGTTGAGGTTGGGGAGCAATTTGAAATCCTGAAAGATGACGCCGATTCGCCGTCGCAGCGAAGGTATTTCGCGGCGTCTCAACCGGGTTATGTTCACGCCGTCTACATAGATTGCGCCGCTCGACGGCTCCTGATCCTTGGTGAGCAACCGCAACAGCGTCGATTTACCCGCGCCGCTGGGACCCACGAGGAAGACGAAATCCCGTTCGGGGACGTGAATATTGACGTGGTCGAGGGCCACCGCCCCAGTGTCATACATCTTGACCACGTCGTGGAGGACGATCATGGACATTTGGGGTTTGACACGACCGTTCTGAACGTACGCATTGAGGACTCTGGGACGAGTTCAAGCTTTAATCCCATTGACCGCCGCTAGTTCAGCCGAAGTCCCAGGATCTCGGCCTCCCAACCCGGGATTGGGCTTGAAATCAGGTTAGATATTACCAGTGGTCGGTGCGGACGCGGACAAAACGTTCACTTTCCTGGTCTCGATGCTACAAACTGGCGGACGATAAACCCGATGAGCACGACGATAACGACCACCGATCCGATTGCCACGTTCCGTACCACCGAGGTTGGAGGAGCGATTTGGGACTCCATGGAAACGGAAGTGGTTTCCAAAACGGGCGATGGAGATGCCACTTGCTCGCCAGAGACGGCCTCCCTCGTGGGCGTCGGAGCTGTGCTCTCAACCAAGTCCGGGACCGGCGTGGGCGAAGCCGCGATTGTCGCCGGCTCGTTCGCCGCGACCTTGCCGACACCGGAAACCTCCATCGGTTCGGGCGTCCGGGTTTCCGAGTTGACCGGCGAACTCCTGCTGGGGTCTATGTGATTCAACCAGAGGGTCTCGAGGTCGGAGAGTGAGACGTTTAATGTAAGTCGCACAGCCTCGTCATCGGTTACTCCGTCCCGATACGCATCAAGCAGCCGCCGCACCGAGCCTTTGCCGAATTCATCAATCACGAAGCGCATTAGCGAATTAGTCTCGGCATAAGCGAGCACTGCTCGCGAATTCGAAGCCGGAAAAGTAGAAGTTAGCCCTCTCAGGGAGATGATCGAGCCCTCCTCCACGGCTCGATCCACGATTCCGTCGTAGTCGAACCGCGGCTCACCGGCGGATTCGATGTACGTCGCAAGGCCCTCGTGAATCCAGGCAGGCGGCCCGCTGAAGGGGTTTCGCGTGATTTGGTCGATGACGATGTGCGTAAGCTCGTGTGCGATCAGCACGTCGAGTTCCTGCGACAAGATCGGCGCGTGCAAAACGATGGTGTTAAACGGTGCCATAGCCTGTCCCGCCACCCAGGGACTTGTGCCTCCGCCAAGCGCACTGCGCATGAGATCGCGGTCGGCGTACAGCACGATTCGCGTAGGTCGGCGTAGCTCAACTTCGAAGTTGTCACGGATTCTCGCCAGCGCGCCGGTAGCGGCCCTCAGCGCCGCCTGGCCGAACGCGTCGTTCCCCTCGTACCACATGATCTCCACGACTCCCTGCCCGGCGCGCTTCCAAGGGAGCGAGGAATCCTGGTACAGGACGCGGGATGGCTGCGTTTCTAGGGTCGATCCGCTACTGGTCGAAATCCGCCAGTAATATTCGATCTCGGCCCCCGGAACCAGGGCGTCGCCGAAATCCCACGCGTGGTCGGCGGTCAGCCGATTCCCGTCGATTTCGGGCTCTATGTTTGCGAAGATTCGCGACGGAGAATCGGGGAGCCCGAAGAGAATCGTGACCCGTACCGGTTCGGCACCGTCCCACGCGCTCTCGAGCCCGAATTTGATCCTGGTGCCAAATTCAACGTCTGCGGTCTGTATCGCGTTGTCCAGTTCCTCGGGTGCCGCCGCAAGAGCAACGGCAGGCAATACCGAGAGTGACAACAGCAGGCCGATGATGAACAGCGTGAGCCGGCGATTCGCCAGAACGTTACGCCGTCCCCGACGTCTGCACCTGAGATTGCAGGTACGCGTGGATCATGGGATCGAGATCTCCATCCAGCACACCGCTGGTATCGCTGGTCTCAAACCCTGACCGGAGGTCCTTGATCTGCCTGTACGGCTGCAGAACGTACGATCGAATTTGATTGCCGAAATTTGCGCTGATGTTTTCCCCTTGTAGCTCGGCAGCGCGCGCCTCCGTTTCCGCTCGCATGAGTTCAGCCAGGCGAGCAGCAAGCACGGTCCATGCCAGTTCTCGATTGCGAATCTGGGATCGCTGGTTCCGGCACACAGCGGTAAGTCCCGTCGGAATGTGAGTTAGCCGAACCGCGGACTCGGTTTTGTTAACGTGCTGGCCCCCGTGGCCGCTGGCTCGAAAAGTGTCGACGCGAACGTCCTTCGGGTCCATCTCAACGTCGCCGCCGTCCTCGAGCACCGGGAGAACATCTATCTTCGCAAAAGAGGTATGTCGGCGATTACCGGCGTCGAACGGAGAGATTCGGACCAGCCGGTGAACGCCTATTTCGGCGCGCAAATAGCCGTACGCGTACGGCCCGGTAAATCGAGCCACCGCACTCTTGATGCCGGCCTCTTCACCCGACGAGATATCAAGCAGCTCGACGCTGTATCCGCGTGCCTCCCCCCACCGCTGGTACATCCGCAGAAGCATTTCCGCCCAATCCTGGGATTCCGTGCCCCCAGCGCCGGAGTGAATCGTGACGATCGCATCGGAGTCGTCGAGGTCGCCTCCGAGCATGAGCTCGAATTGGCGGTCATCGAGTTTGGACTTCAGCGTATTGAGGTGAGATTCGACCTCATCCAGGAGCTCATCGTCGTCCACCCCGAGCGATTCCGCGAGCTCGACCAGATCCACCGCTTCGGACTCGAGCTCCTCCCAGATCCCGACTTCGCCAACCACGCGGTGCAGAGCCCTCATTTGCGCTTGAGCGGACTTCGGGTCGTTCCAAAATCCTTCGGCCGCGGTCTTTGCCTCTAGGCGCTTTATCTCCTCGCGCTTACCGGCATGGTCAAAGACGCCCCCTGACTTCTAATATCGACTCAACAAGCCCTTTGGCCCGTAGGCTCGCCTCGTTAGCGTCCATGACACCTCTTGAATTTCTTGCCGCTGCCGCACCAGCAGGGTTCGTTTCGACCGATTTTTCGACTAGGCGATGACGCTGCAACCGCCACCGGCTCCCGTCCCCGTTCGATGGGCGCTCCGTTGGACTCGCTTCGTTGGGATGAGAGCACGGTCTCCTTCTCGATAACCGGCTTGGGTGCGAGTCTGAAAAATCGCTCTATCGAGTCGTGGCGAAACGTATCCTGAAGACCCTTGAAGAGATCGAAGCCCTGCATCTTGAATGCAACCAACGGATCTTGCTGTCCATAGGCCACCAGGCCGATGCCTTGCCGGAGCTCCTCAATTGCGCTGAGATGCTCGACCCACAGAAAGTCCAGCGTCTGGAGCAAGATCCATCGAATGACTTGATGTCCGCTCCCTTCGCCAATTTCGACGACTTTGGCGGCATACCGTCGCTCCGAATCCTCGATCAACCGCGTTATCGCGGCCTTTTCGTCCACTTCCACGAATTCCGACACCGCAACCGCTCCGGGCGCGCCAACCAGGCCGTTATACGAATCAACAATGGCCTGGATCTCCGGCTCTTCGGCATCCCTGTGGAAGTCGTGATCTTCAACGAGTGCGGTAACTTCGCCCTTCAGCAGGCCGAGGAAGACACCACCTAGTTCGTCTTCCCGCAGATAGCGCTCCCGCTGTTCGTAGATCACCGCCCGCTGTCTGTTGATGACGTCGTCGAATTCGACAACATGTTTCCGAATGTCGAAGTTGTGCCCCTCGACCTTGCTTTGAGCAGACTCGATCGACCTTGTAACTAGCCTGTGTTCGATCGGCTGATCGTCCGGTAGCCCGAGCCGCTTCATTATGGTGGCAATGCGCTCCGACTGAAATCTGCGCATCAATTCGTCGTCGAGTGAGATAAAGAACCTGGATTCGCCGAAGTCTCCCTGGCGTCCGGAGCGACCGCGTAGCTGGTTATCGATTCGCCGAGATTCGTGCCGTTCGGTTCCGATTACGTAAAGCCCGCCGATATCCGCAACGCCGTTCCCAAGCTTGATATCGGTTCCCCGGCCCGCCATGTTGGTGGCTATCGTTACACCCCCGGGTTCGCCGGCGAGCGCAATTATTCCAGCTTCCCTCTCGTGGTATTTGGCGTTGAGAACCTGATGGTCCAGACCTGACTTGCGGAGCATTGCGCTCAAACGCTCCGAGCTTTCAATGGAAGTTGTGCCGACGAGAACCGGCCTGCCAATGGCGTTGGCCTCCGATATTTCCTTGACCACCGCTTCGTACTTCGCGTTCTCCGTTTTGAAGACGAGATCGGGGTGATCTTCCCGGATCATTGGCATGTGCGTTGGAATCTCCTCGACATCGATTCCATAGATCTTTCGCAGTTCTTCTTCCTCAGTTTTGGCCGTACCGGTCATCCCGGCCAGTTTGTTGTAGATCCGAAATAGGTTTTGAAACGTGATCGTGGCCAGCGTGCGGCTTTCATGCCGGACGTTCACGCCCTCCTTTGCCTCTATTGCCTGATGCAATCCTTCGCCGTAGCGACGGCCCGTCATCAGGCGGCCGGTGAATTCATCGACGATGACTACGTCGGCCCGGGAATCCCGACTGTCAATGACCTTTTCATCTTTGAAAAGAACGTAGTCTTTCCCTCTGTGGTAGAGCGCTTTTGCGCGGAGCGCCTGCTGTAGATAGTGGACGAGCTCATAGTTGTCTTCCGCGTACAGATTGTTGACCTTGAGCTCTTTTTCGACCTTAGCTATCCCGGCTTCGGTCACGGAAACCGATCGCTGTTTGAGATCTAGGGTGTAGTCGGCCCCTTCACTGAGTCGCGTAACGAGACGCGCGAAGCTGTAGTAGAGCTGGGCGGACTCCTCGGCCTGCCCGGAAATTATCAACGGTGTTCGCGCCTCGTCGATGAGGATGTTGTCTATCTCATCGACAATCGCGTAGTGCAGACCGCGTTGAACCCGCTGGTCCAAATCATGAACCATGTTGTCGCGCAGGTAGTCGAAGCCAAATTCATTATTGGTGCCGTACGTGACGTCGCATTGGTAGGCCGCGCGGCGTTCTTCGGGCGGCATGTCGTGGTAAATCACCCCGGCTGTCAGGCCAAGCTTCTCGAATATAGGACCCATCCAGTCGCGATCGCGCCGGGCCAGATAGTCGTTCACTGTGACGAGATGCACGCCTTCGCCGTCGAGAGCGTTGAGGTAGGCGGCCAGCGGCGCGACGTAAGTCTTCCCCTCACCCGTCTTCATCTCAGCGACCGAGCCCCGGTGCAAAACCACCGCGCCCATGATCTGAACGTCGAACTGCCGATCGCCGATGGACCGAACGGTGGCCTCGCGCGCCGCGGCGAACGCCTCTGGCAAAAGGTCGCCGAGCGACTCGCCATCGGAATGTCGGGCTTTGAATTCGGCCGTAAGCGAACTCAGTTCAGAGTCCGAGAGCGCCTGCATATGAGGCTCAAGCTCGTTGACTTCGTCGACGATGGGGCTGAGGGACTTTGCCAGGCGCTCTGGATTGTCGCCCAGCTTTTTGATCCAGTTAATCAAGTTATTTGGGAGGTGACTCCGCGCGCCTGTGAGGCAACCAGTTCAATAAAGGCGGACTTTTTGGATTTTGGCAGGTCGGGTTACGGTCACCCCTAATTATAAGGCGCGGGTATGCCCATTTGAGGTTCGCGTTCGGAAGGTGCGCGCCCTGGAATCAACTGGGCACCTATTAGCGTTGCCGCGGCGGCGACGCCCATTCGCAGAGCGTCTATCGCTAGAACC